>Ga0208767_1001381_pt1 | contig 19384 bp, 20 predicted proteins | sample VirMetDEL_Mar_21_FD_184514 | JGI IMG/M metagenome (GOLD analysis project Ga0208767, IMG submission 184514) | Aqueous microbial communities from the Delaware River and Bay under freshwater to marine salinity gradient to study organic matter... | ecosystem: Environmental > Aquatic > Marine >... | reverse complement strand
CGGCGCGCGCAGCCGGGATCAGGCGGCGCTTGTGTTCAAGCTGGCGGAAAAGATGGTGCGGCTTTCCCCGCGCCTGTCGAAGATCATTCGCATCGTGCCATCGCAAAAGATGCTGATCGGCTTGCCGATGAATGTCGAATACAAGGCAATCAGCGCCGAGGCTGGGACGGCTCACGGCCTCTCGCCTGTCTTGGCGATCCTCGATGAAGTCGGCCAGGTGCGCGGTCCGACCGATGCGTTCGTGGAGGCTATTGAGACAGCGCAGGGCGCGCACGACGATCCGCTGTTGATTGCGATCAGCACGCAGGCGGCGACGGATGGCGATCTGTTCTCGATCTGGCTGGACGATGCGAAGAACGCCAAAGACCCGCGCATCGTGAGCCACGTCTACACCGCGCCGGAGGATTGCGAGGTGATGGACAAGAATGCATGGAAGTCGGCAAACCCGGCGCTTGGTGAGTTTCGCAGTTTGCGAGACATGCAAGACTTCGCCAAGCAGGCCGCGCGGCTCCCTGCAAAAGAGGCCAGTTTCCGATGGCTCTATCTCAACCAGCGGATTGAGGCTGTCAGCCCGTTCTTGAACCGCACCGAATGGGAGGCCAATGGGGCAGAGCCTGATGTTGAGGCAGGCGCGATCTGCTACGCCGGTCTCGATCTTTCGGCAAGCCGCGACTTGACCGCTTTCGTGATGGTGTTTCCAGACGGCGATGGCTACCACATCGTGCCGCAGTTCTTCCTGCCTGCTGACGGCATCAGGGAGAAGGCGAAGAACGAAAAGGTGCCTTATGACCTCTGGGCCGATCAGGGGTTTTTGACGCTCATCGACGGGCCGGTGATCGTTCCGGCGCTTGTGGCGCAGGCTGTGGCCGAGGCTGCGGAGCGGTATCAGTTGCAGATGGTCGCTTATGACCGCTGGCGCATTCACGATTTCCAGCGCGAATTGGACCTGATCGGCGCGCAAATACCGATGGCCCCGTTCGGTCAGGGTTTCAAGGATATGGCCCCGGCGGTGGACAAGCTGGAGCGGTTAGTGGCCGAGCGGAAATTGCGGCACGGCGGCAATCCGATCCTCAATATGTGCGCTGCAAATGCGGTGATCGAGCGCGATCCGGCGGGCAATCGCAAGCTGACGAAAGCGAAGTCTGTCGGCAAGATCGACGGCTTGGTCGCTCTGGCGATGGCGCTTGGCGCGGAGGCGAGCGACGAGGCTGTTCCGACATCATCGCCGTGGGATGACCCATCCTTTACGTTAGCGGCTGAATAGGAAAAAAGGTGCTTGCGGAAAAATAGTGTTCGTGTTTATGTGTTCGGGCCGATGGAGGTTGCAGCCTCAGACATCGGCCCTAACCAACCGGGATGCACGGTTGATCTTGCCGCATAATGCGGCGGGCGCTGTGTATCCGCAAGTCAAGGATGCACAACATGGCAGTCAAAAAAGCAGAAGCTGGCACGCTCCACATCGACGCTCTGAAGCAGGGGCGTGTGACGTTGAAGCTGATCGGCAACACGCCCTTTTACTTCAACGCGATGAGCGCGAAAGCGAAGAGGTCGCTTCTGATCGGCGGCGGCAAGAAGACCGCAGCAGAGAAGAAAGAACTAAAACACGACCCTGAGCAGGAGTTTCGAGATAGCGTCTATCGCCTGCCGGGAGGCCCGACCTTGCTGGGCTTTCCTGCGCCCGGTGTGAAGGGCGCGATGGCGACAGCGGCGCTGGAGACGCCCGGTGTCACCAAATCCAGCGTTCAGCGCCTGATCTTCCTTCCTGAGCAGAAGATCAAGATTTGGGGCAAGCCGGTGCTGAAGATGGATGTCGTCCGCTCGGCTGACATGAACAAGACGCCTGACATTCGCACGCGGGCTTTTCTCCCGCGCTGGTGCGCCGAGGTGGACATTGCCTTTGTGCAGCCCACGCTTTCGGTTCACTCGATTGTGTCGCTACTCTCGAACGCGGGCGTGATCGTCGGCATCGGGGACTTCCGGCAGGAGAAGGGCCGGGGCAGCTACGGCACGTTCTCGGTGGCTGGTGATGATCTTGGCGACTGGCAGGGCTACTGGGACGAGGTGACGGCAGAGGGTCGGGATGTTCAGCATCACGCGATTGATAACCCCGAGATGGCCGATGATGAAACGGAAGAACTGATGGCGCTTTTGGAAGAAGAGCGCGAGCGCCGTGCGGCGTGATGAAATTGGCGGGGGCGGCTTCGGTCGCCCCACGCGGTCAAGGAAGGCGGTCGCGGCGTGATATGGCACGGCAAGGCGTGGCTCGGTTTGGCGAGGTTTGGTATGGCGGTCAAGGCACGGCGGGGCCTGGCCCGGATTGGTCGGGTCTGGCGGTCGTGTTGTGTTCTGGATTGTTGCGGCAAGTCTAGCGATCACCATCAACTGAAACGAAAGGATGCAGAATGAGTTTCAAAGCGAAAGATCGGCAACGTATCATTGACGGATACCTTGCCAGCAGCGGGCGCAACATGTTCGTGCCGTCGGAGTTTATTGATTGGCTGTCTGACAAACCCGATCACGAGGCCTACGATCTTTTCTACGGCATGGACGACGCAGAGGCTGCGCGGCAGCATCGCATTGCTCTAGCGCGCCGGATGGCTTCTGGGCTGCGGATCGTGGCGAAGCAGGAAAGCAAAGAGGCCAATGTCGTTGCGGTCACGACGCGCGAGTATCCGGCCTATGTGTCGCCTATGGCGGGCCGGAAAGGCGGCGGCGGGTATGAGCCGGTTGATCCGCAGGATGATGCCCAGATTGCCGAGTTGCGTCGGCAGGGCGCTGCGGCATTGCGAGGCTGGCTGGCTCGGTATCGCGGCGCGTTTGAGCATGTCGGCGTTGATCTGTCGAGCATTGAGGAAATCGCTGCATCTGAGGATGCGAGCGTGGCGCAGACCGCTTGAGCGGTGGCGCTGGTCAAGGATGGCGGTCGGGGCACGGCGCGGATTGGCCTGGCGAGGCTTGGCGGTCGGGGCATGGTGTGACGAGATCAGGCGTGGCATGGCACGGTCTGGCGCGGTGAGGCGGTTTAATCGGGTCCGGAATGTGTGAAGCCTTCACATTCTGGATCGTCTAGGCTATACTCTGCCGAAACCATGCGCGTGGATTTTGCCTGATGGGCCTGTTTGATCGCCTCCGAAAGCCGGAAGCCCGCACTCTTGAAAACCCGACAGCGCCCGTTTCTGCGGAGGATTTCTTGCAGGTCATGGGCTGGGGCGGCGGGCTTTCCGAAGCCGGCGTCAACGTCACGATTGACAGCGCGCTAGGAGTGCCGGCCATCTGGTCGGCGGTCAACTTCATCAGCGGCACGCTGGCAGGCTTGCCCCTGCACGTCTACCGCAAGGTATCGCAAGGGCGGCGACGGGTTGAGACGGGTCGGCTTCCGGGCATTCTTCACGACGTAGTAAACGACGAGATGTCTTCGTTTGAGTGGCGCAAGTATCTGTTCGATCAGGTTCTAACCGGCGGGCGCTGCGTCAGCTACATCGAGCGCAACGCTAACGGCGAAGTCATCAACATCTGGCCGCTTGACCCGCACCACACGCGGGTCGATCACGTTCTTGAAGATCGCAAGCTGGTGAAGGCCTATACATACAAGGGCATCAAGTATCAGGCCGAAGAGGTGATTGACATCACCTTCATGCGCAAAGCTAACCAGCTAGACATTCGCGGCCCGATTATGACTAACAAGGACGCAATCGGGCTGGCTATTGCTGCCACTCGCTATGGTTCCAAGGCGTTCCAATCTGGCGGCATCCCGCCCATGACGCTGCAAGGGCCGTTCCAGTCTGGGGCGGCGGCGGCGCGTGCATCCACCGATGTGGCCAACACGACCATGAAGCTGGCCCGTGAAGGCAAGCCGGTCATGGCGATCCCGATGGGCCACGAACTTAAACCTGTCGGATTCAATCCCAGCGAGATGCAGCTAATCGAGTTGCAGCGGTTCAGCATCGAACAGATCGCGCGCATCTACAGCCTGCCGCCGATCTTCCTGCAAGATTTGTCAAAAGGCACCTATAGCAACACCGAACAGCAAGACCTCCACTTCGTAAAGCATACGCTAAAGCGATGGATTGAGCAGTTCGAGCAGGAATTGAACCTCAAGCTGTTCCGGCGCGGATCGCGGCAATATGTTGAGTTCAACGTGGATGGCCTTCTGCGGGGCGACTTCAAGACCCGGATGGAAGCGCACGCCACGACAATCCAGAACGGCATCCGCACTCCCAACGAGGTGCGTGACATCGAGAACATGTCGCCGATGCCGGAAGGTGATCGCCTTATGATCCAAGGCGCGACTGTGCCTATTTCGGCGCAGCCTGGCGGGGTGGCTGATGCCGAGCAACAACTTTGAGCCGCTTTTTTTTGAACCTGCCGCGCCTATAGACGATCAGCGGACTCTTGTGGTATCTTTGCCACGCAATTTGGAGGCCACAATGGCAAACGCAGAAATCCGCGCGCTTGGCGAGCATGTTGAAATCCGACAGGAAGGCGACGGCCCGATTAAGGTCGCGGGCTACGCTGCTGTGTTTGGACAAGAGACCAACATCGGCGGATACTTCACCGAAGTCATCGAGGCAGGCGCATTCACCTCCGCGCTTGAGCGCGGCGATGATGTGGTCTTCCTTATCAATCACGCTGGCCTGCCCTTGGCGCGGTCGCGTTCCGGCACGCTTCGCATGTCGCAAGATGATCGCGGTCTTTACATCGAGACGGAACTGGACCCGACCGACCCGGATGTGCGCGCAATTGTTCCCAAGATGAAACGCGGCGATCTGGACAAGATGTCCTTCGCCTTCATCCCCACCCGTCAGGCGTGGGATGACAGCGGCGACATGCCGAAGCGCATGATTCAAGACCTTCAGCTTTACGATGTGGCAATCGTTACCACTCCGGCATATGACGGCACCGAAATCGGGCTGCGTTCCTTGCAGCAATACCGCGAAGAGCAACAGAAAAACCATGCTCCACGTCGGCTTCGTATGAAGTCGCGCTTGGCGAAATAGCAGCGGCTCCCGCTGTTACTGCCCTTCCTCGCACCTTGGGCAAGTGCTTGGACTGATCGTCGTGAGACAGACCAGTTCCCTTAGATGGAGGCCCAAGATGGCTGATATTAAAGAACTGCGGGAGAAGATGGCGAACATCGCCACCGAAGCCCGCGCAAAGTTGTCGGAAGTGACCGACGAAACCCCCGAAGCCCGCGCTGCCGAAATCGAGCGCGAATTCGACGCCATGATGGCAGATCACGACAAGCTGGCGGCGAAAGTCGAGCGTCTTCAGAAGGTCGAAGCCGCATTTCGCGCAGGCGAAGCGGTGGATGTGTCGCGCCGTCCGATGGGTGAAGCTGGCTCGGCCGGTGCGGTCGATGAAGGCTTCAAGATGGACTATCGCGCAGCGTTTGCCGAAATGATCGCGGCAGGCGGCGAAGGCTACGTCGATCAGGAAGTGCGCAACGTTCTGAAAGAATACCGCGTGCAAACTGGCGGCACCAACTCGGCTGGCGGCTTCACCGTCCCGACCGAACTGGCGACCTTCATTGAAAAGGCGATGATTGCAACTGGCCCGATGTATGGCACCCAGTTCTTCACCGTCATCAACACCGCTGCGGGCAACCCGTTCAACATCCCGACTGTTGACGACACCACTGTCGCCGCAGAAGCCCACACCGAAGGCACTCAGCCCACCGACGACGGCGGCAAGGACGTTACCTTTGCCCAGAAGTCGCTGGGTGCATATGCCTTCGACAGCGAGTGGATTCGCTGGTCGGCAGAACTGAACGCAGACTCCGTGCTGAACATGGAGAGCCTGCTCGGTGAGTTGATCGGTGAGCGCCTTGGCCGTATCGCCAACAGCAAGCTGACCACGGGCTCGGGTTCCTCGGACGTTGAGGGCATCGTGACCAACTCGGCAGCGGGCAAGGTTGCAGCCGCGACCAACGCCATCACTGCCGACGAGATTATCGACCTGATCCACTCGGTTGATCCCGCCTACCGGAACTCGCCCAACACTGCGATCATGATGGCCGACGCCACCCTGGCCGCTGTGCGCAAGCTGAAGGACGGCGACGGGAACTACCTCTGGCAGATGGGCAACTATCAGGCTGGCGTCCCGCAGAACCTGCTCGGCTACAACGTCGTGGTCAACCAGGCGATGGCGAATGTCGGTTCGGGCGTATCGTCCAAGGTCATGCTGTTCGGCGACATGTCGAAATTCTACGTTCGCAAGGTTGGCGCTCCGTCGCTCTACGTTGCGCGCGAGCGTTTCGCACCCGACTTCGGCATCCTCGGCTACATCCGCTTTGACGGTGTGCTGACGAACACCGCCGCGATCAAGCACCTCGCGACCGCCGCGTCGTAAGGTCGTGTCTTCTTGGTGAGGCGGCTTCGGTCGCCTCACTATCTAAGCTGACCCAAAAGGAGGCAACCATGCCGAAGGTTAAACTGCTCACCTCGATGGCTGGCATCGACTTTTCTCACGACGCTGGCGACATCATTGATTGCAATGAGGCCGAGGCAGTGCGCTTCATTGCGGCTGGCATTGCTGAGCCTATTGAGGCGGTCAAGGTTGAGCGCGCAGTTAAGGCACCGATCACCCGCAAGGCGGTCAAAGAAAGCGAATAACAAATGTATGAGCCTCTTACCAGCTTCGACGCGCTGCAACTTCTTGAGGCTCCTGCAACCACCCCTGTCGCGCTGGCAGAGGTGAAGGCGCAGTTGCGTGTTGAGCATAGTGATGACGATGCGATCATCACGCGCCTCATCAATGTGGCTGTCGACTACACCGACGCGCAGGGCGCGCTTGGGCAGGCGATGATCCAGCAAAAGTGGGGCCAGTGGGTTCACAGCGTGCCGCCGCAAGTCGTGCGCCTAAGCATTGGACCTGTATCGTCTGTGACGGCGGTCAAATACTATGATGAGGCTGGCGTTCTGCAAACGGACACGCTGTCAAACTACGAAGTCACCGGCACTGAATTCGCCACGCTGATTGGACCGAAGACAGGCTTTAGCTGGCCCGTGACGCAGGATCGCTCAGACGCGATCCGCATTGAGTATCTCACAGGCTACGGCACTGCCACGACAGATGTGCCTGAGACGCTTCGTCATGCGATGATGATGTTAATCGGCCATTGGTATGACAATCGCGAAAACACCATGATGGATGAGCTGAGCAACATTCCTTTCGGCTTCGACATGCTGCTCGATATGCACCGCAGGTCTTGGTATGGTTAGGGCTGGTCTCTACCGTGAACGTGCCGAATTCCAGCGTCTGAGTGAAGGCGCGGTTGATGCTTATGGCAACGTCTATACGGGCTGGGCAACTCTTGCCACGCGCTTCGCTGACATGCGCGAAAGGACTGGCAAAGAGGGCATTCAGGGCGGCGCGCTGTCCGATGTTGCACCAGCCACGATGCGGGTCCGCAAGGACAGCACGACGGATACTGTGACGGCGGCTGATCGTGTTGTCATTCGAGGCAAGACCTGGGCAATCAAGGACGTGATGCAGGTCGATGCCAAGGGGACCATGCTTGAGTTCCAGCTTATGCGCGGTGTTGCGCCATGAGGATCATGGGGGATCGTCGGCTGCGCAGGCAGTTGCAGGAACTTCCTGCCGAGGTGCGTGCCGAGGTAGAGAAGACGATCCGGCGCAACACTGAAGCTGGTGCGCGTCTGGCGCGTCAGCTTGTGCCCGTTGCCAGCGGGCAGTTGAAGGGCTGGATACACACCAAATACGACAGCGAGGACGGCTTTCGCGGGTCTGTTGAGGCCGCGCCGGATACGGCAGAGGCACAAAAGAAAGCGCGAGCCGTAGAGTTTGGCCGGCAGAAAGGCAATCGCGGCACGACTTCCCCGGCCCCTTATATGCGGATCATGCAGGCGCATCTGGGCAAGAGGTTCCGCAACACAATCCGAAACGCAATCAAGCGGGCGGCAAAAAAGGCGGTGAGCGGTGGCTGACGGTTTTGCACTTGCCTTGCAAAAGGGCATTCGCGCTGCGCTGGTCGCTGATGCGGGCGTTACGACGCTCGTTTCGACGCGCGTATATGACGAGCCGCCGCAGGATGTGACGTTCCCGTATCTACGCTTCGGGGGCATCGAGCCTGCCGCGTTTGACACTGATAACACCGAAGGTTCGCTTGTTGGCATTTCCATAGAGGCGCATTCGCGCAGCGCATCTGGGCGCGTTGAAGCTGTGCAGATGGTTGAAGCCGTCAGGGAGGCGCTGCATCGTCAAGAGGCATCTGTCACGGTCACAGGCCACACGCTCGTTGAATTGATCTTTCAGACCTATTCGGTTACAAGAGATGGTGAAGGCCGTGGCTATACGGCTGTCATCGCGCTTCAAGCAATGCTTGAGGAAGCCGCCTAACTCCCGCGCCGTGGGCAAGCGCAGAACTACGGAGGCCGATCATGGCTAAACAACTGGGACGCGCCCTTCTGGTCAAGATCGGCGATGGTGAAGCAAGCGAAGCGTTCGCAAACCTCTGCGGTCTGAACAGCAAGTCGCTGACGATCAACAACTCCGCAATAGACGTAACGACGCCCGACTGCACCACGCCCGAAGGCGCGCTGTGGACCGAGACCTTGGCGGGTCTTAAGAACGTCTCGGTCACGGGCGACGGGTTCTTTGAAGACAGCACGACCGAATCGCGAATGAACAGCGTGGCGATGAATGCTGACAGCAAGGCAAACTTCCAAGTCGTTGTGCCTGATTTCGGCACCTACGCCGGTGCGTTCCGCATCACGTCGCTTGAGTTCGGTGGCGAGACTGAGGGCGGCGTGACCTACTCGCTGTCGCTCGAAAGCACTGGCGCGGTTACGTTCACGGCTGTGTGATGACTATCACGGCTGAAGCGCCGCGTGGGGGTGTCGTCGAGTATATCGGCGACACCTCTTATGCTTTTGTCCTGCGCAACCGCGAGATTGAGCGGTTTGAGGACAAGCATCGCGGCATTTTTGAATTGTGGGATGGGTTTTTCGGAACATCGAAAAAGCCGACCAGCAGAGAGGTGCGGGACATCGTTGCGCTGGGCCTCGTTGGGGGCGGGAAGAAAGACCACGAGGCAGACAAGATCATCGGTGATTGCACCCCGGCTGATCTGATGCGCCTTTATTCGATTGCCCAGGCTGTTCTTGGCGTTGCCTTCATGCCTGATGCGATGGATGAAGCCGCGTCAAAAAAAAAGACCGAGGACCAGCCCCAAGCCGACTGAATGTTAGGGGCATGATCCGCAACGGCATTGTGATCGGCTTACGCCCGGAAGAAATACGTGATATGATCCCGAAGGACGCTTGGCTTGTCTTCGAGGGCTGGAACGATGCACACGCCCCGCGCAAGCCTGGTCAAGATGCAATGTCAGCGGATGAATACCGCGCGCTAGTGAGGCAAGTCGATGGCAATTAGCGCAGAACAACTGAACGTCATCATTTCGGCGCAAACAAAAGGTTTACGTCAGGAGTTGGACAAGGCGCAAAAGCGTATCAAAGGCTTTGAGTCGAAAAGTAAAAAACACTTGAAGTCTACTTCGGCCAGTTTTGACATGCTTGCATCTGCGGCCAAGCGCGTTGGGCCAGCGATAGCCGCTGCCCTTTCGGTGCAGGCATTTCGCAACGCTCTGGATGCGGCCTCTGAAATTCAGAACCTCTCCAATATCGCTGGCGTTGCAACTGATCGTTTCCAGGTTCTTGCCCTGACATCGCAACAGTTTGGGATCAATCAAGAGAAACTTGCCGACATCCTGAAGGATGTGAACGACAAGTTCGGTGATTATGTTCAAACTGGAGCTGGACCGCTCGCAGACTTTTTTGAAAACATCGCTCCGCAGGTTGGCATAACAGCCTCTGCCTTTGCCGATCTTTCCTCTGAGGAAAAGTTGGGCGCATACATCAATGCTTTGCAGCGGGCCAATGTATCGCAGGCTGACATGACCTTCTACATGGAAGCAATTGCCAGCGACAGCACGGCGCTTGTTCTGGCATTCGAGAACAATTCTGCCGCCATTGACCGAATGGCAAAAAAGGCCAAGGATCTTGGCCTGATCATTGACCAAGAGACGATTGCCAAGTCCAAAGAGGCCAAGAACGAACTGGATTTGATGGCGAAGATTTTGAATGTTGAGGTCACCCAGGCATTGCTTTCTGTCGCTCCTTTGGCAATCCAAGCCGCCTCGGCCATTGCCAGCATCAGTGCAGAGATTTCATCGTTTTTGTCGTTTGGCTCGCGTCTCGCGGCGATGGCCAATCAGCCTCTTGATGGCCCTGAAGACCTGCGCGAGAGGGCAGAGGAGATGCGCGGTCTTGAACGGGAATATTCTAAATATTTCCATACGCTTGCTGGTTACAATGCAAATGTTGAGAAATACGGCGAAGCATCGGATCAAGCGATTGATTGGGCCAAGCAGCTTGCGTCAGCCGAGCGCAATCTGGAAGAAGCTATTGCGGCAAAACAGGAGCGCATGGCAGCAGAGGATAGGGCTGTCGCGGGCATTCAATCCATTGCAGCAGAGACTAAGGCGCTCCGAGAGCAGGCTGAACTTCAGGCAATGTCTGCAAAGGATGTAGAGCGTCGGAGAATTGCAACACAGCGCGCCGCCTACGAACAATCAATCCTCAATGACATTACTGCATCTGGCCGAGAAATTACAGACAAGCAGTTTGATGATGTAATGAAGCTGGGCGAGCTTTGGGAGAAGGCCGCTATCAGCGCATCCAAAATACTCAACCCGGTTGAGAAAGCCGGGTCTGCCACAAAGTCGTTGAAAACGTCTGTTGAGGAAGCATCCGAAAAGATTGCTGAACTTTCGCCATTGCTTCAAAATCTTGGCTTTGATGCAGACAGCCTGGTGAGCGTTTCAAACGCAATCGAGGCCAGCATGGAAGACGCATTCATGTCCATGATTGATGGCACGGCATCCGCCAAGGATGCCTTCAAGAGCATGGCGTCTTCGATCATCAGAGAATTGTTCCGGGTGCTGGTCGTGCAGCGGCTTGTCGGCGGCATCACCACGGCTCTTGGCTTGCCATCAGTCGCGCCGCTTGTCGGCGCTGCGTCCGGTCGATCCATGCAGGCTGGCGAGCCGCACATTGTCGGGGAGCATGGGCGCGAGTTGTTCGTGCCGCAGACGGCTGGTCGTGTCTTGAGCGTGGCGCAGGCCCAGAACGCTGTCGGCGGCGGCGGCGCTGTGGTCGTCAATCAGACCATCAACGTGTCCACCGGCGTCCAGCAGACCGTCCGGGCTGAAATCAAGCAACTGATGCCGCAGATTGCGGAGAGCGCGAAAAGCGCGGTGGTCGATGCCAAGCGGCGCGGCGGCAGCTACGGAAGGGCGTTTGCATAATGGCCATCAGCTTTCCACTTAGCCTGCCCACTGTCACGGGCATTCGCAGCGTGGATTTCCGCGCACTCAACGCGGTCGCCTATAGCGCTTCGCCGTTCACATTCGCTGGTCAGGCCCATGCTTATGCAGGGCAGATGTGGACCGCTGACATAACGCTGCCGCCAATGAACCGCAGCACTGCTGAAACGTGGATTGCGTTCTTGCTGTCCTTGCGCGGGCAGTTCGGCACCTTCCTGCTTGGCGACCCGCGCGGCTGCGCGCTGCGCGGCACCGCCACCTCCTGCACGATCACTGGCGTGGCCGGCGATAATACCGTCACCGCAATCGTTCCCAATGGCGAGACGCTCTTGGCTGGTGATTACATCCAACTGGGCACCGGGGCCGATGCCACGCTGCACAAGGTTCTGGTGAACTACACCGGCACCGGCTCGGCGACCAATCTGGAAATCTGGCCTGGGCTGCGAGTGGCCCGCACGGCAGTATCGGCCACTCTGGCAAACACGAAAGGCGTTTTCCGCTTGTCCAGCAATGAGACAGCCTGGACATCAGGCGAACTGGCCAAGTATGGCATCACCTTTGCCGCACGGGAGGCTATCTGATGTCCAGGACCGTTCCTGCCGCGCTTTTAACGGCCCTGGCGCAGCCAGAGGTGCAGCCCTTCTACGCGGTCGAGATGCTGTTTGACAGCGGCGCTGTCAGGCTCTGGACGGGTTACGGCGACCGCACAATCGGCGGCGAGACTTACGTCGGGGCGGGAAGCCTTATCAACATCGACGGGTTATCCGAAGTGGCCGACTTGTCGGCCAAGGCCATCACAATCAGCTTGAGCGGGGTGGCGAGTGAACTGGTGTCGCTTGCGCTGCAAGAGCCGTATCAGCGGCGGCGGTGCCGGGTTTACTTTGGCGCTACTCAAATTCTCGCCGCCGATTATGCGGCTGCTGGAATTAATCCAGAATTGGTTCTCGACTTCGCAGGCGAGTATTATCAAGTTGGACCGCTGCTTGCGTCCTATGATGTTGTTGAGGTGTTTTCTGGCAGTCTGAACACCATGCCGATTGAAGACGGCGGCGAGACCAGCGTCATCACGGCGACGGTCGATAGCAAGCTGGTCGAGACCGAAAAGGCAAGTAATCTGCGCTACACTTCCGAAACGCAGAAGTCGCGGTATGCCGGAGATACCTTCTTCGACTACGTCAGCGCCATTCAAGATGCGGAAATCGTATGGGGTCGAGCAAGCGCCTGAATGACTACCTTCGGGCGGTCAGGTCTGATCCGTTTCACTGGGGCAAGCACGACTGCCTGACGTTCAGCAATGCGGCCTTCCAGGCGTATCACGGCTTTGGATATGCGGACGACTGGCTGGGGGAATACATGAGCGGCGATGATCCGATTCTGCCCTCACGAATGCGCGCGAAATTCGGCGCGCAGACCTTTGATGAAGCTGTCGGGCGCAAGCTGCAAGAGGTGGATTACATCCCGCCAAAAGGCGCACTGGTGGCGACCAAGAAGGCGGAGCGTTGGCTGATCGGCTATGCTCTAGGCATCTGCGTCGGAACCAAGGCAGCGTTCCTTTCTCGGGCGGGCGTGGTATATTACCCTCTGGACGACATAGACAAAGCGTGGATGCCCAGATGAAAAGCGGTTTACCCTACAATGTGATGCGCTACCGCGATTGGGATGTTGCGCCTCGCGATCCGGTGACGGTTGCAGCATTTCTGTTCCCTAACCTTGTCGCCGCTGGAACGGTTGGTGCGTTCTTGGCCACCACAGCAGTTTCAATCGGCATTAGCCTTGTCACGTCTTGGGCGCTGTCGGCCCTCGCCCCGAAGCCTAAGTTTGGCGACACGTCTTCTCGGGGCTTGCTCGTTAACGCGAAAGACCCGGTCTCGCCGTTTGACCTTGTCTATGGCGAGACCCGCAAGGGTGGCGTTGTTACCTATTACGAAACAACTCCGTCTGACGGTCAAAATACATATCTTCATCAGATTATTGTTCTGGCTGGGCACGAAGTCCACGCAATCCCGGATATCTATCTTAACGACGAAGTGGTGACGCTGGACGGAAGCGGCTTCGTCACATCCGACCCCTGGAACAGCAAGATCAGGATCAAGAAGCATTTCGGAACAGCCGGTCAAGCTACTGACGCCGATCTTCTGGCTGAAAGCGAGCAGATCGACAACACCTTTAGGGGGCGTGGCATCGCATACTTGTATGTGAGATATGAATACGATCAGAACGTCTTCCCTAACGGCCTGCCGCTCGTGACGGCTGTGGTGCGGGGGAAAAAGGTTTTTGACCCGCGCACAAGTGCGACCGCCTGGAGCAACAACGCGGCGTTGTGTGTGCGCGATTACATCGCCAGCAACTATGGCCTGAACGACGACCAAATTGACGACATAGATTTTTCCGCAGCCGCCAACATCTGCGATGAGAATGTAAGCCTTGCAGTCGGTGGCGCTGAAAAGAGATACACGATCAACGGCGTTGCCCAAGCCACCCAGAACCACGGTGATGTCCTGCAAAGCATGATGACCGCCTGCGCTGGGTCGCTCTTCTGGGGCGCGGGCAAGTGGAAACTGAAAGTTGGTGACTACGTTGCGCCCACCAAGGTGCTGACGCTCGACGATCTGCGCGGGCCGGTCAGCCTTTCCACGAGGGTCAATCTGCAAGACCAGTTCAACGGCGTGCAGGGCACGTTCAATGATGCCGCAGCGCGGTGGATAACGACCGACTATCCGCCCATTGTAAGCGCCGCGTTTGTTTCAGAGGACGGCGGCGAGCAGACGATGCTTGACTTGGCCCTGCCGTTCACGACCAGCGCGGCCACCGCGCAGCGGCTTGCCAAGCTGACGCTGCTCCGTGGCCGGGAGCAAATGACGCTGACGGCTGACTTCGGCCTGAACGCCTTTGACGTGGAAGTGGGCGAAATCATCGCCCTGACCAACCAGCGCTATGGCTGGACCGAAAAGGAGTTCGAGGTTGTCGGCTGGTCCTTCGGCTCTGGGGAGGCTGGCGATCTGCGGGTCACGCTGACGCTGCGTGAAACCAGCGAAGACGCGTTTGACTGGTCCGCTGAAGACGTTGGGATTACCTCTGGCAGCACCAGCCTTCCAGGCGAGTCTGGTGGCCTTGACATAAACAACTTGAGCGCATCCGGCGGCGGTCGCACTCAAGGCGACGGTACATTTGTTAATAGCGCTATTCTTGACTGGGACGCCGCGGCCAACTCGTTTGTGGACTATTACGAGGTTGATTGGCGACCTCTGTCTGATAGCGTTTTCAGTTCTACAACGACAGAACAAAGCGGAATAGAAGTCTCACCCATCATTGATGGCGTTGAATATCTTTTCCGCGTTCGAGCCGTTACTGTGGCCAACATCAAAGGCCCATATTCGACTGTGCAGTTTACTGGGGGCGGTGACGTGACCGCGCCAGCGCTGCCGACTGACATCACGGCAACTGGCGGCTTCCATTATATAAACATTGAGTGGACAAACCCGACGGACTCCGATCTTAACTTTGTTGAGGTTTGGGAGGCAGACGCAGACAATTCAGCCGCCGCCACCAAAATTGGCATCAGCGCTGGAAGCAGTTTCCAGCGCACGAATTTGGGGATCTCGGTCACTAAGTGGTATTTCCTCAAGTCTGTTGACTATAGTGGCAATACTTCGGCGTTCACGACTGGTGTGTCCGGGACAACCACCTTCCTTGATGATGACGACTTCGCCAACGGCATCTACAGCTTGTTCACCGAGCAAGGCCTATATGCGATTGAGGACGTGACCAGCCTGCCTGTTGCCGGTGACTTCACTGGACAGAAGGTCTTCAATCGCACCGATGGTAAACTCTACGAGTGGAATGGCACGGCTTGGGTGTTGGTCGTGGCTGCGGTTGAGGCCCCTGACATTAGTGGTCAACTACAAACGGCACAGATTGCGGTTGATGCAATCACCAACGACCTGATTGCAACCGCTGCCGTTCAAGAAGAAAACCTAGCTAATCTTGCGGTTACTGCGGCTAAAGTTGCAGACAATGCTATCACGGTGAATAAGGTCGCAGCTGATGCGATCACTACTGCGAAACTTGCAGATAACGCTGCAACCGAGGCAAAAATCGCCACTAGTGCTATCACTGAGACCAAGATTGCAACAGATGCGGTGACAACCCCTAAGATCGACGCAGGGGCTGTAACAGCCGGTGAGATTGCGGCTGGTGCGGTTATCGCGGGAAAGATTGCTGCTGACGCTGTTACGGCAGGTACGATTGCAGCTAATGCGGTTACAGCCGGAACGATTGCTGCAAACGCTGTGACTGCCACTGAAATAGCTGCGGATTCTATCACCTCTGCCAAGATTGCTGCGGGGGCTGTTACAGCCACTGAGATTGCGGCTGGTGCGGTTATTGCAGATAAAATTGGTGCCGGGGCTGTTACGGCGGCAAAGATTGCTGCGGATTCTATTACCTCAGATAAGATTGTCGCGGGAACTATCCAATCTAACGACATTGCCACTGGAACTATCACTGCAACACAGATCGCAGGCAACACAATCACTGGAGACAAGGTTGTTGCCAATACCATTACGGGTGGTTTGCTTGCCACCAGTGGGATTATCACCGACTCAGCGCAACTTGACAACGCAGTTGTCACCAAGGCCAAGATCGCTAATGCAGCAATCGGGACAGCCAAGATAGAAGACCTTAGTGTCACCACTCTGAAGATTGCCGGTCAAGCTGTCTCGAATACGGGCGCTGCATCTGGTTCGCTTACCAGCATACCTAGTTCTGCGTGGGTCGTTCTGGCGCAAGTCACCATCAACACAGACGGTGCGAACACGGTGATCGTTCATGGTAATGCAACTACGGTGTCAGGCGCTGGTGGCGGGGGCGGGACGCCCGGAGATGGCAGCATCCGAATAAGGGTCGGATCCACAACTTTGCACACCGTAGGTTTGGTTCAAGGTGAACCAAGCGTTGCTTTGCTTGGGGTGGGGGCTTCATCTTCTGGAACCACGACAGCCTACATTGAAGGCAGTCGCGGCGGTGGTGACGGCAGCTTCTCTGCATCCGGTATAATTGTTATTACGGAGCTGAAAAAATGATTTCCAGAACCGCATATGAGACCGCGACAGGTAAGATTCTTTATTCAGTTGCCGGTGGCGAAGCTGGGTTAGCCTTTCCTGAAATAGAGGGGGTTTCATACGCTGATGGCGTCGGTGATCCCGAAACCCAAGAAGTTGTCGGTGGGCAGGTCGTCAGTAAACCGCCAGAAGTGTTGGAGCAGCAAGAAATTGACTCTGCGTGGTTGGCCCTACGCAAGGAGCGGGACCGCAGGCTTTACGCTTCAGATTGGACCCAAGTCCCTGATGCCCCTGTAGATAAAGCCGCATGGGCGACCTACAGGCAAGCCTTGAGGAATTTGCCGGGGAACACACAAGACCCTAGAAGCGTAGTGTGGCCGATTGCGCCGTCTTGATTGCCCGCAAGTCAGACGTGTGATACAATGCGCGCGACCCAAATGAATGGAGGCCAGCATGGCGCAGAATACCGACATCGTCCTGCCGATTGGCGCGTGGACGCAGCTTACCGACGCCAACGTGACGGCGATCACCTTTCAAAACAAGAGTGGCAACTACATCCTGGTCAAAGGGACTGTCGGCGCTACGGCACCGACCAATGATGATGGCGCTGTCCGCTACAACCCCGGCCAGGGTGAGCGCAATGTTCTTCTGTCTGATCTGTTTCCCGGCATTGCAGCAACGCGGGTCTACGCTTACGCCCCGACCGGCGCTGAAGTCATGGTGTCTCATAGCTAAGGAGACCCGCCATGCGTGAAATTGTCTCCCCGCTGTCCGGCATTCGCAGCCCGTTCGGGCAACTCACATCGCCCTTGGCGATTTATGCCGTGCTGGGCATCAAGCCCCAGCTTGTGTTTGATTTTGCCAACGGGAGGTTCTTCACCATGTCGAGCCGCACCACATTCGACGACGCCATCACCCACAGCCGCACCAGCAACGCCACGATGGTGGATAGCGATGGGCTGGTTAAGTGGGCACCGCATAACCTGCTGACGTATAGTGAGGACTTCTCGAATGCGGCTTGGACTAAGACTAACACGACCGTAACGGCTAACGCTGCTGTGGCCCCTGACGGGACGACGACTGCTGACACTTTTATCCCGAATAGTGGGCAAGTTGGCGCAACGGTTACACAGTCCATTTCTGTTGCCTCGGCGGCTTACAGCGTTTCATTCTACGCAAAGTCGTCTGGGCAGAGTTCTGTTAGCCTTGTTTCAAACCTGACGGGGACATTCAGAGCAAACGTCTTTAACCTTGCGACTGAAACGGCAACTGCTGGAACTGGGTGGACTGCCTCAATCGTTTCGGTAGGTGATGGTTGGTATCGTTGTTCGTGTTCTGCGATAGCTGACACTGCCGCAAGCAAATCATTCCAGATCAGCAACAATAGCGCGGGGTGGACAGGCGACGGCACCAGTGGCATCTACATCTGGGGCGCACACCTCTACCGCTCCGACCTTGGCGGCATGGTCAACAACCCCGACACCGGCAACAGCTACGTCCCCACGACCTCCTCGGCCCGGTATCTCGCCCGCCGGGGGCATCACATCTGGAATGGTAGTGCGTGGGTCAACGAAGGGATGCTGCACGAGAGCGAGGCAAGGACGAACCTGCTGACGTATTCGGAAGATTTCACGGATGCGAGTTGGAATAAGATCAATATTCTTAGCGCCAATGTAGACGCTACTGGGCCTGATGGGCTGACAAGCGCGACGTCTCTCGTTGAAACCACTGCAAATGCTTCTCACTATACCTATTCACTTACGGGCGCACTCGCTGCTAATTGGACAGCAACAGTCTATATTAAACAAAAATCGCCAAACAGGTACTTGCAATTAAGGCCTTATGGAGTCGGGTCTGGTATAGCCTACGCGACTTTTGACCCTGCGGATGGTTCTCTTTATGACAGTGGCGGTAGTGGCCTTGTCACAACTACATCCAGCCCGGTTGGGAATGGTTGGTATCGTGTATCAATGACTTGCTCATCGGCTTTGCCTGCGGCTGATGACGGTATTACGATTACCTTGACAGATGGAACTCTGGGAGAAGTCCCAAGCTACACAGGCGACGGCACCTCTGGTGTCTACATCTACGGCGCACAAGTCGAAGCCGCCTCCACCCCCTCGTCCTACATCCCGACCTCCGGGGCCACAGCCACCCGCGCAGCCGACACCCTCACCGTGCCCAGCGCCAACCTGCCTTGGCCTACGCCTACCGTGATCGGGGATGAACTGGTCACGAATGGGGGGTTTGATACGGATTTGACGGGGTGGACGTTTCAAGGGACTGCGACCGATACATCTACCGCAGGTTTCCTTTCTGGCACTACTGGACCGACTACGAACCTGTTGGCGCATCAAGTTATTACCACCGTAATTGGCAAGACTTATCGCCTTGACATTACTACAGGTCCAGCAAGCACCGCAGTTTATGTAAGCCCAACTACGGCAGGTGGATTAACCATTGGCTCAACAGGTTTTGCAACTAGCGGAAATAAGACACTGATATTTGTCGCAAAGGCTACGACAACTTATCTATCTGTCATGTCTGTTGGGATTAATAGCAACGCATCCATCGACAACATCTCCGTCAAAGAGATCAACCCTCTGGCTCTGAGCATTCAGATGCAGGGGGAAATGACGTATGCGGATACTGGGGTGTCTGGGGAAGTGACATTCTCAAGATGGCTGGCGGATGCTGATAATCTTATTGACCTGAAGGTTGATACAACTACCGCCCTTACTGGGCGTTATACGATTGTTCAACGGCAAGGCGCAGTTAGTGATTTTGCAACATCGTCAGATACTTATTACTCCCCCGGCGTCAACGTCCCATTCAACATCGCCTCCCGCCACGGCAGCACCTTTGTAAACGGCGCAGTCGATGGCACTGCGTTAACCGCAGACACCACACCCGTTGCCCTGCCTGACCTAGAGACCACAGACCTGAGCCTCGGCTACGACTACATGGGAACCATCAAAAA
>Ga0208767_1001380_pt1 | contig 19390 bp, 21 predicted proteins | sample VirMetDEL_Mar_21_FD_184514 | JGI IMG/M metagenome (GOLD analysis project Ga0208767, IMG submission 184514) | Aqueous microbial communities from the Delaware River and Bay under freshwater to marine salinity gradient to study organic matter... | ecosystem: Environmental > Aquatic > Marine >... | reverse complement strand
ATGATATAATCTTTAGATGGAGGCAGGGCACCACCACATACCCCCTGCTTCCTTTTAAGGATTATTTATGAGTTTAGGATTTGACGCAATATCAGCATTACCATTTGCCGCTTCAGGCAATGAAGGTAATGTAATTATTAATGTTACTGGAAATGCATTAACTTTATCTCTAGGAGCTTCTACAGCTACTGGTCAAGCAGCCAATGTAATTATAGGTTCAGATCCATTAACTTTAGCTAGTGGACTAGTTACACTTACAGCTGATGCTAATGTTAATATTACAGCATCTCCTTTAACTTTAAATTCTGCTTTAGTTACACCTAGTGGAGCAGGAAATATTAGCATAAGTGGAATGCCTTTGACTTTAAAGGCTAGCAGTGTTACAATAACAGGTAGTGCAAATATAGATGTGAGTCCTAATCAATTGACTATCTCATCTAATGAATCAGGGGTAATTACTTGGAACCCAATCATTCCAGGTGCAAACAATGTTTGGAAAGAAATAGAACCTTATTAAATTATGGCATCATCATATTCATCAGATTTACAATTAGAACTCGTAACAACCGGAGAAAAAGCTGGTCTATGGGGTACAATTACAAATAACAATTTACAAATTTTAGAATTATCAGCTAGTGGTTATTATACAGTAAGTATAGCTGCAGCAGATTTAGCATTAGCTTTAGATAATGGTTCTGCATTAGGAGATACTACTGCAACTGGTAAAAACTTAATGATAGAAGTTACTGGTACTTTAGCAGCTAGTAGAGTTATTACTATGCCAACAGGTGCTGAAAGAATATTTATAGTTAAAGATAGTACAACAAGATCAAACTCTAATTATACTATTGGTGTACAAAATGTAGGTGGATCGGGGAGCGGGATTGTTCCTGTACCTGTCGGATCTACATGTGTATTTTATACAGATGGTACTACTGCAAATTCTATGAAACTTGCAGGGATTTTAAAACAAGGAAATGTACAAGTTCAAACAGGAACTAACACTCCTTACACTGCAGTTAATGGTGATGTAGTATTTGGTGAAACATCTAATGGTGGTGGAGGTACAATTCAAGTTACTTTACCATTGTCACCAAGTGCAGGCGATACAGTAACTGTAATGGATGCATCATTAAGTGGAGGATTTGCTTCTAACAATTGTACTATATCTAGAAACAGTCAACCTATTCAAGGTTTAACTTCTGATCTTGTTTTAAATACAAATAATCAAGCAGTAACTTTAGTTTATACAAACGCAACTAAAGGTTGGCAAAAACAATCAACGAATTCATAGGAGCAATTAGATGCTCACTCAAGTAAAGTTTGCTCCCGGAATAGACAAACAAGACACTAGTGTTGGAGCGTCAGGTCGTTGGGTTGATTCAGACTTAGCTAGATTTAGATATGGACTACCAGAAAAAATAGGTGGTTGGTCTTCTTTACTTACTGATACTATTGTAGGTGTAGCTAGAAAACAACATTCGTTTGTTGATAAAGACGGTAATAGATATGTTTCTATTGGTACCGACAAATTTTTACTTATATATTTTGAAGGACAACTTTTTGATATTACTCCTGTAAAATCTACAATTTCAAGTGTTGTAATGTCTGCAACAGATGCATCACAAGAAGTTACATTAACTTTTTCTTCAGCACATAATTTAGAATCAGGAGATATTATTTTACTAGATAATGTAACCGTACCTGTTGGTATTGGTTTAACTGATGCTGCTTTTGAAGATAAATTATTTCAAGTAACTAGAGTAACAAGTGATTTAGTTGCAATTATTACAGGTACACAAACTACAACAGGTGCTGCTGGAGGTGGAGCATGTGATGTAATTCCTTACGAACGTGTTGGTCCCGCTGCACAATCTTATGGATATGGTTATGGTGTTAGTCCATATGGTGGTACTGTACAAGGAGCAGCTACAACTACTTTAAATGGTGGATTAGATGCCGACACTGCAGGTACTGGTGGAGTAGGAACTACAATTAATGTTACATCAAATGCATCTTTTCCTACAGCAGGAACTATTGCGGTTGGAACTGAATTAATAAGTTATACAGGAAAAGGCACAAACACTTTAACAGGTATTACTAGAGGTGTAAAAGGAACGGCAGTTGCAGGAACTACAGGACAAGCTCACACTACAGGTGCAACAGTTACAAATGCTACAGATTTTTCTGGATGGGGTGATGCGGTAGATGCAGGTACTATTATTTTAGAACCTGGACTTTGGTCTTTAAGTAATTTTAGTGACACACTAGTTGCAACTATTGCAAATGGTAAAACTTTTACATGGGATTCTTCTATTGCTGCAAGATTATCAACAAGAGCATCAACTACAACATCAGGATTTCAAACTACTAATAATCCAACAGCTACAAGAATAACTCTTATATCACCAACAACACGTCACTTAATTCATCTTGGAACCGAAACAACTATTGGTGATTCAACAACACAAGATGATATGTTTATTAGATTTTCTTCAGCTGAAAATATAAATGACTACACACCTTTAGCCACTAACTCTGCAGGTACACAAAGAATACAAGATGGTACAAAAATTGTAGGAGCTTTAGTTGCAAAAGAAAATATTTTGATATGGACCAACAATGCATTGTATACAATGAAATTTGTAGGTGCACCTTTTACATTCGGGTTTGAACAAGTTGGTACTAACTGTGGATTGATTGGTAAAAATGCAGCTGTTGAAATAGATGGTGTTGCATATTGGATGTCTAATAATGGTTTCTTTGCATTTGATGGTACAGTAAACTCACTACCTTGTAGTGTAGAAGATTATGTATTTGACGATGTAGATACAACTAAAGGTCAACAAGTTAATGCAGGATTAAATAATTTATTTACAGAAGTTGTTTGGTGGTATCCAACAGCAGGATCAGATTTTAATAACAGGTCAGTTAGTTATAATTATGGTGAAGCAAAACAACCACCATTAGGTACATGGGTTACAAATACTAATACAAATTTCAATAGAACTACTTGGATGGATACACTTATTTATCCTCAACCTTATGCAACTTCATATAATAGCACAGGCACAGGAACTTTTCCTGCTGTGGTAGGTGAGTCTGGTTTAGGTAACACAACTTATTTTGCACAAGAAACAGGAACAGATCAAATTAATCCAGATGGTAGTACAACTGTTTTAGAATCTTTTATTCAATCTTTTAGTTTTTCATTACAACCAGATCAAAGTGAAGTATTTTTAGCTATGCGTAGATTTTTACCTAACTTCAAAGTATTAACAGGTAATAATCAAATAACAATTTCTGTAAAAGATTTTCCTGCAGACAATGATGTTGCAACTGCATTGAGTCCTTTTACTGTAAATTCAACAACAACTAAAATAGACACGCGAGCACGAGGAAGATATGCAAATTTAAAAATAGCTAATACAGCGGCTGGTGAATCGTGGAGATTTGGTACATTTCAAGTTGATATACAACCCGATGGAAGGAGAGGATAATGACAAAAATTGTAGTAAGATTACCAGAACCTCGAAAAGAATATAGTGAGGATAACCAAAGACAAATTAATAGGTCTATAAGTTTGATTGTAGAACAATTAAATGCTACATACCTTACACAATTAAAAGAAGATCAAGAAAGATTTACTTGGTTTGTAAATTAAATGGCAAATATATATAAAAATTCTAAACTAGATTTAACTACTAACACAGTTACTACTTTATATACTGTACCTTCTAACTCTAGAGCTATTGTAAAATCATTATTAGTTAGTAGTGACAGTGGTAGTGATACAACTATTACTGTAGATTTATTTGATGGTGATCCAGCGTCAGCTAACAAGTTTACTTTATTTAATGTTAAAGCAGTTGTTGCTAACACATCAGAACAACTATTAACAGAACCTTTAATTATGTTAGAAAATGAAGTATTACAAGTAACAGCAGCAGATGCAGGTAGATTGTTTACTACAGCATCTATATTAGAAATAAATAGAGAGGACGTATAATGCCGTTTGTAAAACAAAAATCTGAAAAGATATATGAAAAACAAGTAGATGGTAAAACTATACCAGTTATTACACCTGAAGTAATATTAACTATTACACACAAAGAAACAGGAAGAGAGTATCTTTCAGAAAAGGAAGCAGAAGACGATATTAACAGCCCACATACAAGCACTACTAAAGATCATATTAAGAGAGACGTTGAGATAAAGATAGCAGAAATGCCTCCTCTTGGTGGATCTAGTGAAATGTAAGTTGGTTGACTAGACGTGAAAATTCTAGTAAATTGGTATACAATAGCATATATACAAGTCTTGCGAACTTGCTTTTCAACAATATAATATAGATAAAATATGGGATTTTTTAAAAAGATATTCAAACCATTTTCCAAAGTACTAGATAAAATAGTACCTAATGAATTAAAACCAGCATTACCATACCTTGCTGCGTTTGCGCCTTATATGTTACCAGGTGGTGGAATTTTTGCCAGCATGGCTGGAAGAGGTTTTGGAAGTGCAGCAGCTAACTTAGTAGGTCAACTAGCTCAAGAAGGTAATGAAGGAGAAGTAAATCCTTTATCTTTATTATTAGCAGGAGCTCAAGGTGCAGCTACAGCGCCGGGTGCCGGAGATAAACTTAGAGGAATGATGAGTAAAGGTAAACCTGAGTATACAAACATACCAGGAGGAAATATGCCAGGTCAAGGCATGGGTGGTTTTAATACTACATATGATACTTCAGGATTAACAGGATTAGAAAAAGCTAAAAACTTTGCATTAAAAGGTGGAGCTAAATTATCTGACCTTGCAGGAGATGCTAAAGATATTTTACAAGATCCTTTTGCTGAAGGTGTAACTTTAGAACAAATAACATCAGCCGGAGCCACTCCTTTTTCACAAGCAAGTGGTGATGTAATTTATGGAGAAGCTGTAAGACAGAAAAAAGATTATGAAAGATCAGAAGCACAAAGATTAGTAGAAGAAGAAATGAGACAAAGAGGATTAGATGAATCTTATATTAGTTCTATTATAGCTTCTATGACTGCTTATGGATATACGCAAGCAGAGATTGATGAGATTTTAGCAATGCAAGGTTACGCTAGAGGTGGTAGAGTAGGTTATGCAATGGGTGGTGGTATTATGGATACACCTGAAGCAGATTTTATAAGCATGGATGAAGTAGTAGAAAATGTCAATCAAGATCAATTAATGGCAGGTATGGGTAGCGCTATGAAATTATTTGAAACTCCTTATGGTTTTGACAGAGATGGATTTGAAGAAATGATTATACAATTTAAAGAACATCAAGATGCCGGTGGGGATTTAGGTATTAATAATTTTGCAGAAAATTTTTTAGGTATGGTTAAAAAAGATACTCCTAATGCTCCAATGAAAATGGCACAAGGTGGTATGATGAGTGTATTACCTAAAGGCATGGAAATGGATTATAGAGGTGGTGGAATGATACCTATGGGATCAAAAGAAAAAGCTGACGACGTTCCAGCAAGAGTAAGTAAAAATGAATTTGTAATGACTGCCGATGCGGTAAGAGCTGCAGGTGGTGGTAGTGTAAATAAAGGAGCACAACGAATGTATCAATTAATGAATAACTTAGAGGCACGAGCATAATGGCAGTAGAAGAAACAAGGCAACTCTATGACCCGCAGTTAACGGGTTCGAGAACAGCATTATTAACTAGTGTAGATAAATTAGGAGCAGGTCTTGCTTCACAATTAAGAAACTATACAGGTTTAGATACATCAAAGTATGCACCAGAAATTGCAGATCAAACTGCTTTACAAAAAGGTTTAGCTGCACAAGCTCAAGGTTTAGGTGCTTTAGTTGGACCAGGTATGGAATTACCAGCAGGAGTACAAGCTGGATCTATCGAGGCATATATGTCTCCTTACCAACAACAAGTTATAGACGCATCCCTTGCAGAGTTTGATAGAAACGCTGCTATACAAAATCAAGGTTTAAGAGATCAAGCTATTCAAATGGGAGCTTATGGTGGTGGTAGAGAAGGTGTAATGGCCGCGGAAGCTTTAAGAGGTCAAGGTGCAAACAGAGCACAACTACAAGCACAATTATTAAATCAAGGATTCCAACAAGCACAAGCCGCAAGAGCAACAGACTTAGAAGCTCAACAAGGATTAGGTACTTATCAACAACAAATAGGTCAAGCTAATCAGGGATATGATCAAGCTGTTTTAGATGCAACACAAATTGCAAATAGAGAAGCACAGTTCCAACCATTTACACAAATAGGTTTAATTGGACAACAGCTATCACAGCTAACTCCAGGAACAATGCCAATTTCAACTACAACTACAACACCAACACCAGCGGCACCAGTTAGTCCACTATCTCAATTTATTGGTGGAGCAGGAGCTATCGGTGGTTTACTTGGAAAATTAACAGGGTAATTAATGAGTAGAATTTTAAGACGACCAATGTTTAGAGGCGGTGGAAAAGTTTCTAGTTATGGAAATGGTATCGCGTCGGGTATGGGTTATGCCGGTGGTGGTAGAGTTAATTTAAATGTAGGTGGAAGTCCGTTTGGTGCACCAATCATAAAAGTACCTCAAGCAACACCTCCAAATACAGGTGGAAATATTTTAAATAAAAACGTAGGAAGAATGAGTGGTATAGCTCAAAAAGGTGCTAACTTACTTAAAAACCCAGCTTTAAGTGAAGCAGGTATAATGAATGCAATTAAAAATTATGGCCCTAAAGCTATTAATGCAGTTAGAGGATTAGGTGGTGCAGCTATTTCTAGATTTCCTGCATTATCTTTTGGTTTAGCTGGAGAATATTTAACAAGACCACAAGATGTAGACCAAGCAATTTACCAACAAGAAGGTTATGGTCCTATCGAAGGTAGAATAAGACAAGTATTAGATCCTACATACATGTCAAAAATGAGAAAAGTATATGAACAAGGATATAATGAAGATGGCCAACTTAACGCTTTAATAAATCAACAAATAGAAAATGATGAAAACCCTGCTAACGAAGCAGAAAAAAATCCTGGTGTAGAAATTAATGTTAACGAAGAAGGTAAACCTACAGAAAAAGTTTTAACTAAAAAAGAAAGATTAGATAAAGCAGCTAAAGAATATGAAGATATTTTAGGTGCAGGTATTAAAAGAGATTCTATCTTTGATGCAATGATTGAAGGTGGTACAAGATTATATGAAGGGGAAGGCGTAGGATCTGCAGTTAGAGCAGCTAACAAAGCACTTGACCCTATACAAAATATTAAAACAGCTTCTAGAAAACTTGCACTAGAAGAAGACATAGCAATTAGAAAAGCAATTGCAACTGGTTCAGCTAAAACTACAGACACATCTAGAAGAATTGCTGCGATGAAAGCAGGTGGTTATACTCCTCAACAAATTGCAGATGCAATAGCAGGAATTAAACCAGAAAGTCTCGGAGAAAAAGTTTCTAAACTAGGAAAAGTTGATGGCTACGCAGAATACATTAAAGAAAATAGATCTGATGTTAATGCTGTAGTTACTTCTAAATCAGATACTTCACAATTACCTGATGGAAAATATTATATAGCTGACAAGTTTACTATTGTTGAAGTTAAAAATGGTCAGGTAGTAAAAGGCAGCGCGGAAATAATAAAAAGTTCATAGGAGGTTAGATGGCTAGTTTTGGAGACCAACTTACTGATACCGGCGAAGTAAAAGTAGACGAAGGTTTATCTTTTGGTGAACAAATAGATGATAGTCCTAGTAACATCGGTACATTTATGGCGGGTATTGGTTCAGGTTTTTTTAAAATACCTGAAGGTGTAGTATCTCTTGGTGCAACATTAATTGATTTAGGAGCGGGGACCGATACAGCCACAGAAGTAGAAGAATTTTTTGCAGATATAAATCCTTTTGATGAATACGCACAACAAACTACAGCAGGAAGAATATCAGAATTATTAGTTAACCTTGCAGTACCTGCAGGACTAGCAGCAAAGACAGCAGGTAAATTAGCAGACGTTGCTTTAGCAGGAAAAAAAGGTGGTAAGTATTTAAAGTTTGGTGCGCAAGCAGGAGCAGCAGGTGTAGCTGACGCCATAGCTATAGCAGACGTAGAAGAAGCAGGAACTCTTGGAGATTTAGTTGGAGGTATTACTGCAATAGATAGAGAATCAGATAACCCACAAACAGAATTATTAAACAGATTAAAATTTGGAACTGAAGGTGCACTATTTACTGCAGGTTTAAGTGGTTTATTCACAGCCTCTAAAAGACTAGCAACAGAGGGAAAGAATTTAAGATTTAGTAATAGTAAATTTAATAGAATGTTAGATAAGTTTGGTTCTAAGTTTAGAGCCAGAGCTGGTAAGACACAAGAATTTTTTGATGCAGAAACTGCATCTATAGGTGAAAGAGCTGCAGATGTTAACATTGCAGAGAACGTTGGTTTTACAATTCAAAAACAAATGGATAAAATTTTTCCAAAGATAAAAAGAGTTGGAGATCAAATGCCTGATGTTACTAGAAAAAAATTAACTGAAGAAATGGGTGATTTATTATTATCTGGTAGACCTATTGTAAATGAAACTGGTCAAGTTATTTTTGGTCAAATGGATGAAGCAGTTGCAAGTCCTTTAAGAAATAAATTAATAGCTAAAGGTATGGCTCCAGAAGCAGTAGATGAAGTGTTTGAAGAACTAACTAGAATTAGAGGAACGTGGGGTACATTGTTTTCTGGTTTAGGACAAAGACTTGATGACACTAGTTTAACTAAGTTTAAAGATGTAATGAAAGATAAATGGAAAGATTATCTTGGTGCTAATTATAGATTGTTTCAAAATGATTCTATGATTCCTGCATTAAATTATAAACCTGCAACAGAAGCAGTAGATAAATTAAAACAAGTATTTATGGATGCTAAACCTGGACTAGGTTCTGTCGAAGCAGAAAATTTAGTAGCTGATGTATATAAAAATGCAACTTTACCTGCTGGTTTTAAACTAGATAAATCAACAGATGTAATATTTAACTTACCTGATTTTGTAGCAAAAACTGTATTAGATGATGCAGCTAATTTTAAAGGTATAGCTAACATGTCAGAACTTAAACCAGAATTTAAACAATTGTTTGGAGAATTATTTGGTAAAGATAAAAGTGCACTACAAATGATTTTAAATGGCACTAACAAACTATCTATGATTACAAGACGTAATCAATTTTTAGATAATTTAGTTATGGAATCTAACGAACAAGCAACTAAACTTGCAGCGGGTACGGCTACAGGCACTAGACCAATGTTAGTTAATACTAGAGAAGAAGCTGTTAAATTTTTTGGTGATGACTTTAGACAAATTAATATGGACCCAGGTAAAAAACTATCTGCAGGTGGTGTTGATTTAAAAAGACTGGGTGAAATAGAAGGAGCATCTGATCAAGTAGCACAAGGAATTACCAATCCATTAAATGGTAAATTTGCAATCAATGGTATTGCAGATGCACTTGAGACTACATCAAAAGATTTAGGAGCTAAAGGTATGGTTGGTAAGATGTATGAAAACTTTATTTTATATCCTAAAGCTACATCACAGATAGCTAAAACAATTTTATCACCTATTACTCACGTTAGAAACTTTTTATCTGCTAGCGCATTTGCAACCGCGAATGGTGTTATACCTAATCCTGCAGCTATCAAACAAGCTTATAGTGCATTACAAACAGGATTAAAAGGTACAAGACAACAAAATGAATTATATCAAAAACTTTTAAGACTTGGTGTTGTAAACTCACAGGTACAAGTAGGAGATTTAACTAAACTATTAGAAGATGTTAAGTTTGGTGAAACTATGAATTCATATAATGGTTTAGATAAATTATTAAAACCATTTAAAAAAGGATTTAAAACATCTCAAGATTTATACACAGCTGAAGATGACTTTTGGAAAATTGCATCATGGGCTACAGAGTCTAAAAGATTAGAAGACGCTTTTGCTAAACAAGGTTTAGGTAGAGGTAGTTATTTTAAAAATGCAGCTGGTGAAAACATAAGACTAACTCAAGATTATTTTGAAAAAGAAGCGGCTGACATAGTTAAAAATAATATACCAAACTATTCTTATGTATCTGATTTTGTAAAAGGTTTAAGAAAAATGCCAGTAGGTAACTTTGTATCTTTTCCTGCAGAAATTATGAGAACAAGTACTAACATTGTTAGACGTGCGTTAGATGAAATTAGTTATACAGCAACACTTGCAGATGGAACTACAATTAATCCACTTGCTAATATTGGTTACACAAGATTAGCTGGAATGGCAGCTACTACATTAGCTGTGCCTTATGCAGCAGTAGAAGGAGCTAAAGCATTATACAATGTTACTGAAGATGAAATGGATGCAATGAGAAGATATGTTGCAGACTGGTCTAAAAATTCTACACTAATTCCATTAAGAGATGAAGAAACTGGTAAATTAAAATACGTAGATTTTTCTCACATGAATGCATATGATACAATTACAAGACCCCTACAAACAGTTTTAAATAGAGTAGGTCAAGGTGAAACTGATAATGACGGTATGGTGGATGATTTTATTTTAGGTTTAATTGACTCTACAAAAGAATTAGGACTACCATTTATATCAGAATCAATTTGGACAGAAGCATTAACAGACATTACTATTAGAGGAGGTAAAACTCCAGAAGGTTATCAAGTTTGGAATCCTGAAGATACGATAGGTGGTAAAGTATCTTCTATGGTAGGACACCTTGTAGAATCACAAGCACCTTTTAATTATAAACAATTAAATAGAATGAGATTAGCATCTAAGCCTATTGATGATGAAGGTAGATTTGATGAAAGAGGAAATGAATATGAATTAGGTAATGAACTTGCAGGTATTGCTGGCTTGAGAGCAATTGATATAGATCCTGCTAAAGGAATAACTTACAAAATTTCTGAACTACAAAAAAGAGAAAGACTTGCAAAAGATTTATTTAAAAGACCTTCACTAAAAGGTGGAGTAGTTACACCAGAAGAAATTGTAGATGCATATATAAATGCTAACAGAGCTTTGTTTGCAGCTAAAAGTAATTTTATGAAAGACTATGACGCGGCAATAACTTTGGGAATTAGTGGTAATGATCTTGATGAAAGAATGAATCGTGTTTCTAAAAGGGATAGATTTGCAATTGAAGATGGAGAGTTTAGACCTTATGAACCATCTAGAGATATTATAGATAAATTTGAAGAAAACGCAATTAGACTAGGAGTTTCTAATCCTTGGAATCAAGCTGAACCAGCAATAGATGCAATTAAATCTTTTATAGAAGTAGCACCATTATCATTAGAAGGTTTACCTGATATAGAAAATCCATTTAGATCCACAACTCCTACGGTTGATTTAGGTGCAGCAGCTAATTTAAATACAATAGGTGGACAACTAACAGGTGGAGATTTATTAGCAGGAGTAACAGTTCCTAACACAGGAGAGCTACCTTTTGATCAACTAAAAACTAACCAACAAAAAATTGCTAAAGGACAAGGCATCTTTAAAGATGATATAACCTTCGGCGGATAACCCTATGGCTATAGAACCAAAAACAACAAGAGAACACATCATATCTTTATACGGACATATGACTGGAATTAAAAAAGACATTGCTAAAAATAAGCAAGACTTAAAACATATTCACGAAGACGTCGAGAAATTGGGCGGAAAGATAGACAAGTTCTATTGGGTTCTCTTAGTAGCTGCGGGCACAACTACACTCTTCGTGATAGATTTATTTTTTAAATAGGAGGAAATATGCAACTTAGTCGTAACTTCAGTCTTCAAGAACTTATCAAATCAGACACAGCCATACGTAAAGGTATTGATAACAACCCTAATTCTGATCAAATAGAAAAATTAAAATTACTTTGTGAAAATATTTTACAGCCAGTGCGAGACCATTTCGGCAGAGTTAAAATAACCAGCGGATACCGTTCAACAGAATTATGTACAGCCATTGGCAGCTCAGTAAATTCACAACATGCCAAAGCCGAGGCCGCAGACTTCGAATGTGTTGGAGTCGACAATGCTGAACTTGCTGATTGGATACATAGAGAACTTAGCTATGATCAATTGATCGTCGAGTACTATACGCCTGGCGAACCCAATTCGGGATGGATACACTGTAGCTGGATCGCGGAACAACCTAGAGCTAGTTTTTTATGGGCTTATAAATCAGAAGGTAAAACAAAATACAAACCTATTCTTGGCAAAGCAAAAGATTTAGTATAAACACCTCCAATGGAGAACAGTTTATTAGTACACAAACATTTAATTGTTAGAGCAGAAGTTTCACGTCCACCTATGGATGAAGAACAACTTACTGAATGGATGAAAGAATTTGTTGAGTCTATAAATATGAAAATATTCATGGGTCCTTATGTTAAGTACTGTTCAATGCCAGGAAACCGTGGCATCACAGCCGTGGCAATTATTGAAACTTCACACATCGCTATGCATATATGGGATGAAGTTAATCCTGCACTAATGCAGTTTGATGTTTATAGTTGTGGAGAGTTTGACGTAGAGAAAATCTGTAACAAAATTAAAAAAGATTTTGATACAAAGAAAATAGAATACAAGTTTTTGAATCGCGAAACGGGATTAGTGGATTTGTAATTTTCAGCAAAAATACTTTTGTCTTAGAAAATCCTATCTACACATACAGCCTATAAAATTACCAGAGCCATCATTCATTATATGTAAGTTTAAAGTGTCGACATATCCTGTTAATTTTATTCTAAGTATGTCACATAAATCAAAACAATCTATTTCTGAGGTTATAACTATACCTTCCATTAATTTTTTTGTAACAGGTATCAATTGATACAGACCATCATTTAATATAATTAAATCCATTCTCTCCAATCCTCATCCATAATTTCATTAGCAATATTCATTTTCTTACGCAATGCTTTTACTATCTTTTCATCTACAGTTTTTGGTGCTATAAAGTCGACATATGTTACCGACTTCGTTTGACCTATTCTGTGTGCTCTGTCTTCTGACTGTAGTCTTTTTTCTAAGTCATATCCATTAGAGTAATAAACAACTGTATTTGCACAAGTAAGTGTAATACCATATCCACCAGTCTGAGGATTACCTATAAAAAATCTAGCTTTAGAATCTGGATCTTGAAACTTTTTTATATTTTCTTGACGTTGTTCTGCCGGAATAGCGCCATAATATTGTACTATAGAGTCTTCTCCAAATTCATCACTAATAACTTTTACTATATTCTCTATGTCATAAACGTAGTTAGCCCATATAATTACTTTACCTTCTACCTCTTCCAGTAAATTAACTAATTCTTTTAGTCTGTTGTTTTTAATTTCTGTAATAGTGCCATCATCATTTCGTAAATGACCACACGTAATCTGGTGCAAACGCATCATTTGTGTAAGCACGTGAGGCGCTGTAGCCATCTTACCTTTTAGTAGAGCGAGGGCCGCGGATTTCATGGTAGAATAAGCTTTGCTTTGTTCATCTGTAAGATCAACTTCACGTCTAATATAGACTTTATCAGGTAAATCTAGACAGTCATCTTTAAGCACACGATAAGAAAAACCTTTTAGTTTATCAGCTAATTCATCTAGTCTTTTATAACTACCTATTAATTGTACTCTTCGACCTCCAAAATTTCTATCAATCATATTTGCATATCTATTTCTAAATGCATAAAACGAATCATAACCAAGTAAATAAGAATTTAAAAAACCACATTGAGTATATAAATCTAAAGGTGATTTAGTTACAGGAGAACCAGTAAGAATACGTCTGTATGTAGCTTCTTTACCTAAAGCTAAAATAGATTTAGTTCTTTTAGCACTTGGATTTTTGATTGTAGTAGACTCATCAATTGCTAGCATTGTTTTATGACAACGCATAAATTTAGCTGCAAAGTCTAATCCTTTTTTAGTACTTAACGCTTCAACATTTATAATTAGGATGTGAAGGTCATGTCCAGTTTCGAATAATGTTTGATACTCTTTATCCTTTGTTTTAGATGTTAAAGCAGTCCAGAGTACCATCTTAGGTTGTATGTGACTAGCTAAATGATTTGGAATTTCTTGTGAAAACCAGTTTCTATAAACACCTTTTGGTGCTACAATAACGGCCCCATTAATTCTACCTTTGTCATAAAGCATAGCCATATTATCAACTAATACTTTTGATTTACCTGTACCCATTTCCATAAAATAACCATACTCAGTTTTATCCCATGATTTTTCTAACGCAGTTAATTGATGTGCGTAAGGCTTAGTCTTAAATTTATAATTCATAATTAATTTCTACTTTCTAGTTGACAATTATATAAATACTATTATATCTTCTGTCAAGAGAAATTAGAAATAGAAATGAAAAATAAAATATTTGAATTATATAAACCAGATTCTTTAAAAGAATTTTTAGACTTTTATAAAAATAATCCTGATGAAAAATTTGTTTATGTTGCACAACAACCACCAAGACACATTAATATTTTAAGTGCGTCTGATTTTGGTTATTTAGTTTTTTGTCTACCTAATAGTGGACCAGAATCACAAGCAATATATTCAACACAACCTTTTGTAAGAAAGATGAAAAAAAATTTACAGGATTTTAGACAACAAGATTATTTATTAGCAATAGGAGATCCTATTATAATTGGGATTTGCAATATTGTTATAAGTGATGTAACAAACGGAAAGTTTAATGTTCTTAAATGGGAGAGAAACGAAAGTAGATACTACCCATTAGAAGTAGACTTTTATAACTAGAAAGTAGAAATATGAGTGAAGTAAATGACATGATGTTAAAAGATTCAAATGATCTTTTAGACAACATAGAAATAACAACTATAGCTGCAGAGTGTGTAAAGCTTAAACAAAAAGAAGATGAAATTGCAGCATTAGAAGAACAATTAAAAACTAAAAAAGCAGAAGCAGATGATATAGGTTCTAGAGTAATACCAGAACTATTAGCTGAACAAGGTTTATCAGAAATTAAATTAGCTGATGGATCTAAAGTTTCTGTTCGTAAAGAATTCAGAGCAACAGTACCTAAAGATGAATTGAGAAGAGAACAAGCTCTACAATGGCTTCGTGACCAAGGATTAGGTGACATTATTAAAAACAATGTGACTGTATCTTTTGGTAAGGGAGAAGATGACAAGGCGGAGCAATTGCTCAACCTTGCAGCTGAAAATGGTTTTGAACCGCAACAGAAATCTGATGTGGCTTGGAATACTTTATCAGCTCTATATCAGGAGCGTGTGGAGGCCGGCCTCGACATGCCTTCTGATAGCTTTAGTCTTTGGATTAAAGATAAAACTAAAATAAGCCGGAAATAACTAATGGAGAATGTGTAATGAGTAATGAAGTAATGAAAAAAGACACCGGATCAGTAGCCTTATTTGGTGATGATCTGCAAAAAGGTTTTGAAAATATGACGCAAGAAGATATGGCGTTACCTTTTGTCAGAATCTTAGGACAACTATCACCGCAGGTAACTGAAGGTGATGCGAAGTATATAGAAGGTGCTAAACCAGGCATGATCTATAATACTGTTACCAGCGAATGTTTCGATGGTAAGAAAGGTATCAAGGTTATTCCTTGTTACTACAAAAAGGATTATCCAGAATGGTCTGACAGAGGTGATGGTCCAGGTGCTCCTGTAGGAGTTCACCTACCACACAGTCCAGTAATCCAAACAGGTAAGAGAGATGGATCTAAAATTAGATTACCAAATGGTAACTATTTAGAAGAGACAGCTTCTTATTATGTACTGGTTGAAACAAAAGCAGGTGGGATGACACCAGCGTTGATTACTATGAAATCAACACAACTTAACGTCAGTAAAAAATGGAATTCTATGATGAAAACCATACAAATATCTGATGGAAAAGGTGGCATGGCTATCCCTCCAATGCATGGGGTTGTGTATAACTTACAATCTGTACTACAAAAGAACGACAAAGGTTCGTGGTATGGTTGGTCTGTTACACAAAACAGAATTATGGGACAGGACGACAAATCTTTATACCTTACGGCTAAAGATTTTAGTGGTACTGCCTCTAAAGGAAACGTGCAAACAAAAGCTGATGTAGAAGAGAAAGCTAAAGATAGTACTCCGTACTAAATTTAGTTTGAAGGGGATCGCAAGATCCCCTTTACAAAGAAATTAGAATGTAATATATGGATAAATTCAAACAAATTTTCAGCGGATTAACTATAGCATATGGCCAATATCAACCCGGTGACAGAGGAGAAAATGGTAGTAAACAACAAGGTAAAGCCTTCATTGTTCGTAAAGACGTCAACGACGAGCTTTGGTCCAATCATTTGGAAGGAAGAGGTCCAGCCCTTGGAATTATCCCTATCACGGATACTAATGATTGTAGGTGGGGGTGCATTGATATTGACGAATATAACTTTGATCACGCTAGCCTCGTTAAAACTATTAGGAATTATAAATTTCCCCTCATAGTTTGTCGTAGTAAATCTGGCGGAGCTCACGTCTTTTTATTTACTAAAGAAAATATACCTGCATCATTGATGCAATCAAAATTAAAATCATTTGCAAAAGTTTTAGGTTATGAAGGTTCAGAAATATTTCCTAAACAAACAGAAATTTTAGTGGAACGTGGTGACACTGGAAACTTTTTAAACTTACCTTACCACAATCAAATGAAAGGACTACGTTATGCTATCAACGATAATGGCGCCGGTTGTACACTTGAGGAATTTTATAAGCTCTATGATGTTTACAGTTGCAGCAAAGAAGAAGTCGAAGCGATTAAAACAGAAGAGAAAAAAATAGAAGAAGCATTTCCTGGAGGACCCCCTTGCTTAAACAAGTTGGCATCTATAGGTTTTGGTGAGGGTTCCAGAAACAATGCATTATTTAATATTGCAGTTTACTATAAGCAATCACATCCAGACACATGGGAAGACGAAATTGTAAAAGCTAATTCACAATATATGGATCCTGCGTTAAGTAATAATGAAGTACAACAGTTAATTAAATCAGTAAACAGAAAAGGTTATGACAAATATAGATGTAAAGATGCACCTATCAATGCAGTATGTCAGTCTGGTTTATGTAGAACAAAAAGATTTGGTGTAGGATTTGGTGAAGAAGAAATGCCAGTCCTTGGAAGTTTAACTAAATATACATCAACACCACCACAATGGTTTTTAAATGTAGATAAAACTAGAATAGAATTAAAAACAGAACAGTTATATAGCTCACCTTTGTTTGCGTTAGCATGTTTAGATCAGGCTAATTTAGTTGTACCTGTACCTAAACCAAAAGATTGGAAACAACATTTTTTAAAACCTTTAATGCAAAACTTACAAGAAGTAGAACCATTAGAGTCATTAAATCCTACTAATGAAATTACAGGACTCTTGCAAGATTGGACCACTAATAGACAATCAGCAAGAACAATAGATGATATATTTAATAAGTTACCTTTTACAGAAGATGGGTTTACATATTTTAGAATGGAAGATTTTTATTCATTCTTAAAAAAAAATAACTGGGACATGGATAAGATTAAGACAGGTAATTTAATTAAAAGATTAGATGATATTTTTGTAGAAGAAACAAGGTTAAGAGTTAAATCACAACAACCAAGAGTAATTAAAATAAAAACTATGAAAAAATTAGAAGCAACAGTTTCTAAAATTGCTTATCAACAGGAAGATTTTTAATGTCTAAACCAAAAACTTATGACAGAGATGTAGGTAAAAATTGGCACTTAAGATTTAGATTAATAATACAAGAACTAACAGAAGAACTAGAACTAACACAAATACAGCTACAAATAGCGGAGAGGAAACTGAAGAAATATGAAGACAATAATACTAGGTCCACCAGGAACGGGAAAGACAACAACATTGTTAAACTTAGTGGACGAATTTCTCAAAGATGGGATAAGACCTAGACAAATTGGGTACTTTTCGTTTACTAAAAAAGCAGCAACAGAGGCGGCTGATCGTGCTGCAGACAAATTTGGATTAGATAAAGATAACGATCTACCTTTTTTTAGAACTCTACATTCATACGCATTTAATCAATTAGGTATGACTAAAGAGAAAATGATGAAGACAGAAGACTATAAGGAATTTGGACAGAAATGTGGCATACCTATTAAGACAGCAAAATTTTCTAATGATGATGGTACGTTTAATTCAGACAATGAATATCTTACAATAATAAATACAGCAGCTGTAAAGCGAATGGACTTATTAGAATACTATGACTCTAGAAAAAATATACTAGACATAGAAAGAAACACATTATTTTTATTAGCAGAAGAATTAAAAAGATTTAAGAAAGAAAAAAATTTAAAAGACTTTAACGATTTGATAGAAGACTTTTTATTAAAAGATACTTTAAATAAATTTGAAGTATTATTTATAGATGAAGCACAAGATTTATCTTTGTTACAGTGGGAAATGGTAAGAAAGATTTGGGCTAAAGCAAACAAAACCTACATTGCAGGTGATGATGATCAAGCAATATTTAAATGGGCCGGTGCAGATGTAGATCACTTCATAGCACTTAAAGAAGAAGTTGATGACATCAAAACTCTTGACCAATCTTATAGAATACCTGGTGGTCCTATACATGAGTTATCACAAAAAATAATTAACAAAGTACAAAATAGATTTCCGAAAGAATATAAACCTAGAGAAGAACAAGGATTATTAAGAAGATATTCTGATATAACACAAGTAGATATGAGTTCAGGTAACTGGTTAGTACTATCTTCTGCAAATTATTTTTTAGAAGATGCCAAAGATTTGTGTGAAATTCAAGGATGGTACTACCAATGTAAAGGAATAAATTCTGTACCATTAAAATTATTGTTAGCATTGAATAACTGGGAGCATTGGCGTAAAGGTGAATTATTAAATCATCTAGAAATTAAAAACATTTATGAATACTTAGGTGAAAATGTTTTAGTTGGATTCCAGAAGGGTAAAACTCTTCATTCGGATGCGAAGTATACACTAAAAGAATGTCAAGATCAACACGGGTTACTAACTTCTAACGTTTGGTTTGAATCATTTAATGGTTTAGATCCAATGACGGAAACTTACATTCGTAACATGAGGGCGAATGGAGAAACACTAAATAAAAATCCTCGTATTAAAATGTCAACTATACACGCAGCAAAAGGAGGAGAAGCCGACAACGTTTTACTATTACAAGATCTTACAGGCGCAGCGCTAGAAACTTTTAGTCATGACCCGGATGAATTACATAGATTGTTTTATACCGGAGCGACGAGAGCGAAGCGTGAATTGCATGTGTTAGATCCTAAAAACTTTGATCGAGCTTATATAATATGAAGAAAATACCTAA
>Ga0208767_1001376_pt1 | contig 19410 bp, 14 predicted proteins | sample VirMetDEL_Mar_21_FD_184514 | JGI IMG/M metagenome (GOLD analysis project Ga0208767, IMG submission 184514) | Aqueous microbial communities from the Delaware River and Bay under freshwater to marine salinity gradient to study organic matter... | ecosystem: Environmental > Aquatic > Marine >... | reverse complement strand
CAAAAATCAAAGAGTTCCGCAAGAACTTCACCAAGTACTCATTACCACCAGTTCTCGCACAGAAACTCCTAGGTCTCGTTCCAAAGGGCTACCCAACGGTTGCCGACACAATCAACCCGTTTGGCGGCGACGAATACGACGAGATACTTTCAGGGGAAGACATAAAACAAATACCTGTTGTCTATCTCATGGAACACACTGCTCAACTAACCAAGCAAGACCTAGCCGATATCTGGCAAGGTATTATGCCCGATCTAGCAAGACGAATGAACTTCAGTTTCTCTGCGATTGACCACTACATGCCTGGTGATAATGTAGAAGATACACCAACCCAGTTCCCAGAGGTCTTAAAAGAGCAGATCAACCTCGGTGCAGTTCGTGACGGCAACCCAAGATATGACCTATTGGACATCGCCGAAAAGGCTTGTAAGCAAGGCTTCTTCCCAGAGATTAAGTGGCTAGTCTTCAAGGTAAAAGAAAAAGGCTACTCAACTTATGCTGAAATGATCATTGAAGAAGTTGATGGACCAAATGCTCTTGGGTATGATAATGCGAAAGAGTTTATGACTCTTCAGGGTCTCCCAGAAGATCAGGTTGATAGAATCCTCGGCGACCGAGATGAGTTTGCTAAGAATGCTTACATTTCCAAGCACTCCTTGGACAGCCCAACTTATAACTGGCCTTATGATTACTGCTCCTTGATTGAGTCAGTCAAGATTAACTCTAAAGTTGGCTTCCGCCCAGATCTTGAAAAAGAGTACGAGGAAACTGAGGCAAAGCTAACCCAACAGACCATAGACGAAAAAGCGGGCAACAAATAATAATGTATGAGGATATTTAGGGTATGGTCCGTTTTTTCAATCAAAAAGAAGAAGTAATCAACATCGAACTCACGCCATACGGCAGACAACAGTTCGCTAGCGGTACTCTGTCCCCAGCATTTTATGCTTTTTATGATACTTCTATTCTCTATGATGGGGAATATGGCAGCATAACTGAAACACAGAATCAGGTAACCAATAGAATCTCTAATGAAACACCAAGACTACAGACGTTGTCCAGGTTCTCTTCAGAACCAGGTTCTGTTTTTTCTTTAGCTACCGCAAGAAATCAAGACGATTTCTCTCAAAATAATGAGTGGAACGCCGCTTTTTACAGAATGCTGGGAAGCAGCGACCCAAACTCTACATACAATCCAGCTTGGAAGGTGAATGTCCTAGATCTAAGTGATGTCGGATTTCACGAAGGCGTTCAATACAATGCTAGCAATACCATACCACAAATGAGTGCTACATTACAAATAGATTATGAAAGCATTCCAGTTCCTGACTCTGAGGAAACAATCTTAACTCTTGTTAGCACTGATAAGTTTGTTCTAGATATCGAGGAACTCAATACAATATTCAAAGGAAACGGAAACTTTGATATAGAGGTTTATGTTTCAGGAACCGATGGCTTAATCAAATCACTTGGATTTATTAACGACAGGTCTGAAAAGGGAGACATCCTAGCAACTCAGGCTGACCCTTATACTTTAGCTAACACAATCAATGGGACAGAGGAAGATATAAATAATAACTTCCCAGTTCTTGATGAAAGTTATGTTGAGTTCTTTTTAGATATTTCTGTAGATGATGAAATCGTGGGCATATCCTTGCCAACAAACTCAACACTCTATAGCAGAAAAGTAGATAGAAATCCAGTAGATCTTTGCGATATAACACCAGGTGCTATCAACTTTGATACAAACGGCGAAAACGACGGATAATAAGAGATGACGAAATTAGTATCTAACATAGAAATTGATTCACTAGTTCTTGAGAGGCAGAGGGACGAGAATACAGAAAATATTCTCAACAGTCTTGTTATATCCTCTGCTGTTAATCTGTCTAGTGATAATGCTATATTAGATAATATCAACTTGCGAATTGTTGTTTCTCTGACAAAGCAATCAGCAGCAGTTGTTGATTTTATAACACAAAGGTACAATGAGTTTGATAGTTTGAATCTTGAAGGTGTGACTAGTCACGAATACAACAACTTTTTAAAACAGTCTATAATGAGCGAAGAGGAGTATCTCAAGTCTTCCAGCCCATTCTCTCCTGTCTCTACCGACATGGAGGCTCGCAACTTAATCATCACTAATAGGGTTTCTATCTTTGGAGATGGTGCAGCAGTAGCAAAAGATCTTATAATCTATGATATTCCAATGTCCGAGGCTGTAGCCAATCTCAAGAACCGAATGGCTATGTTGGATCTTATTCGCATTGACCTCCCAACAACTACGCAGGATTTGGAACAACTTTCAGTCTATGCTTTTGCTTACGATACGATTGTGCCCAACTTCCTTAAGGACGACCCAGAAGATAACTTCACAATCAACACTGGTACTTCTATTATTTCTGCCTTGACTCCTTTGGGTGATAAGGTTTTATATTTGTCTCCCTCAAAAGAGGAGCCATTTGTTGGGATGCAGCAGGAGAACGTAGAAGCCTCACCAGACGCTGATAAACTACGAACCATTGAGGAGCTTCCAAGCGACATTGCGGTAAAGAGATATACAAACATCGCAGAAAAAGCCGAGGAACTCTTCACAACATATCAGAAAGATAAGAACTACGAACTCAATAAAGTCCTAAAGAGGGACAACTTCTTTTCAGATTTCTGGCTTTCAAGGGACACAGAAGATAACCATAGGTTTGTTTTTGCTTTTGATGTCCAATCATACTTGGCTAAGAATGGATTGTTCCCATTTGTTTATAAAAACGACGAGTTGGCTAGAATATTGATTGCTGGCGGAGAAAGTATTTCACCAGACACTCCTTCTTCTGTTGTTTCCGTAGAAGTCTTCAGAAAGCATTTTGATAAAGGTCCGAACGAGTTCTTTGCTACAACTCCAGTGAAGGACGTAAAGAACGTCAGCATATCACTTCCAAGTGACTTGGATTCTATCAAGATAAGCTTCTTTGAGGGCTATGATGATTTCGGAACACCTGACGACGCTAATAATCAGATCAACGGAACCTATCAGTACAGTGCTAAATGTACAGTCGCCGACAACTCACCAGAAATGATGAGAAAACTAATCAACACAATATACGGACTAAAGAGATCCACCAAGTTGATTTACGACTATTTGGTCGGCAACAAAGAAGTATTTGATACAAGGACAGGACTCCTATCCCAAGATATTAAATCAATCAGTGCTAATATCGACGGAGAGAATATAAATGTAGCAGACAGACTGCTCACAACCGCTCAAACCTATGAAGTCTTCTTGAGTGCTTTATCACCTGCTGGTCAGGACCTTGAACTACAGAGATACTACGAAAACCAGTTTGAGATAAATGGTGGCAGAATAAGCCCACAAGTCATTAAGGATTTGGAAAACCTGCTGGATCTAGGTATTCACTTTGTATTCAGCAAGCTGGAGAAGTTCTACCCACAGGACCCACTTGGTCGCCAACAGGACAGCCAAAAGAACACTTTTGCTCATAACGCCAGCCGCTCCAACAGGCTTAACCTATCTGTTGTAGAGCACACCTTTGGCGAGACTTATGAAAAGGGCAAGACCGACGGTTATGGTCTTGACTACATTTTCGGGGAACAAGACCAACAAGACAGCTTGAGCAATATCAATCTTGAGCAGTACGAGCAACGTCGTGTAGAAGAGTTTAAGAAGTATTTCAGTGCCGGCAAGGGTGGTTCCGAGATTATTCCCGGCGGCAGTTATGAGAATCCTTCATATGCTTATATGACTGCTAAAACTATCCGTACTCCCGGCAGAGAGATTATTAATCAGACGAAGTATGCTAGTGAGGACGCTGCTGTTGTTGAGTATGATTATGATCGTTATGGTCAGTTGTTTGCTGATATTGTTGATTTAAATCACCAGATTAAGGATTTGGGTTTATTTTATCCTTCTTTGTTCCGCAAAACCACTGCTCAAAATATCAACAACAAGATCTATTCTTCGGTTAGAACGCTTTTAGAAGAGAAGTTCGGCGTTTCTATTAACGAAGTAGTCATTCCACAGTTTAGTTCCCCACAGATCATAAAAGACGGAACAAGATCAACAATCTACAACTTGCGTGATCGTGAGAACTGCGGACCAAACGCTGGACTTCCACTGCTCCAAAGCGTCATTGGCGGCGAGAACACACAGGACACAACCACTCAGTCCTACCTTGATTCTGCGGGAACAAAAATAAAAGACGAAGACAGTGAAAGAAGCAAAGGTGCTATTGATAGCGAAGCTCAAAAACAAGACAGAAAAGAAAGAGCAATCAAACTACCATTCGCTATCCTAGGAGAACTCACCCTAGACAAGCTAATCCATAACCTCAGCACCACTGAAAAGGACGTTTTTAACTCATTGACCGCCCTAAGACAAGCACTCAACATTTCCAAGAGTGATATTGAGGCAGCCATAGAGGGAAGCAACGTTAGCCAAATGCCTAACCAGCTTAAGAGTATGCTCGTGTTTTCTACAACTGACGGCGTGTCCTCGTTGGGAGCAAGTGACGGCAGTGACGGTTTTGATGCTTGTCGCCCACGTATTCGTGATGCTGACGACGATACAAGTGTTGGGGACTTGGTGAGCTTCTTTAATAATCAGGAAGAGATCCCACCATATCCACAGACTGAAGACCCAATGAAGATCTACGCTAAGTTCTTGGCCTTTTGGATGAACTACAGACAGGTCGCTGTTGTTGAGTACTTGGACGGGTTTAGCTCCCTCAAGCCAACTGACGGCAACACTGAACTAACAGATCAAAAGCTCAAGCTCGCTAACTGGAGCAAAATGAACGCTTCAACAGCCCAGTCACTTCTAGACCGAGGCGGCTCTATCCTATGTCGTGCCCGACTTATGACCACCGAAGACTATCTTGAGTTACTATCAGGTGCGAACTTGTCGGAACAACAAAGAAAAAGTATTATAGAATATTTTGAGTCAAAAGAACTTTTGAATCTACCAACTTATAATCAATACTTCTATATACAAAGTGAGGCTGCTGAAGTTGTAACAGAAGAACCACAAATGATGGAAGAACAACAACAAGAGCAAGTCTTTGTAGTAGGGTACTGATAAATGTCGAACAAAAGAAGAAAAATAACTCTTAGTAAAAACAATCTAGATCCACTCTCAAGGTGGTATTTTTCAAATATTAAGATTGGGAATGTCTTTACATTTAAGGCTTCAAGTCCAGTTGAAACTGATAATCGTCTTTTTATCAACCCTAATCGGGATCAAGCTGGACTTGGGGGTATTTCACCAAATGACCCTCATGTGACTTGGGATCTGGCAGGGACTTATAACGATGGCGAAGGCAACCGACAACCTACAGAAGCTGCTCTAAGAGACTTTGTCAGGGCAGCAACTGCTACACAGTCTGAAATGCGTGTAGAGTTCTCCCAGAGAATAAATCCCTTTATTTATAAAGAGAAGAGTATTGCTGGGGAAGAGGAAGCATTTTATAGTTTCCCTGCTCAGATAATCGATTCTTTGTTAGAGAGTGCTAGAATAGTAGTAGCCGAGGCTCAATCTCCTATGAGTTTCAATAGAGAACTCAACGTTGATGGAGAGTTTGACCGTTTTGCGGCGAACATAAGAGGGACAAACTCAGATCTTGAAAGATATCTACAGCGAAAGGTGAATGAGGTCCGAGCCAGACCCGGTGTCGATAATATATCAGATATTATACGTGAAACGCTAGCTATTGTCTCAAGAGATCCTGACGTTGCACAGGGTCTTTTTGGAGGAGACACTCAAAAGGCTGTTCAGTACCTAACATACATTTTTATGCTAGAGATCAGAAGAATAGTTTCTGACGAAGCTTTTAAAGAAGTTCTTTTAGGTGGGAATGAATTTGAGTATAATCATCACTATGTTGAGATAGATACCCCTTATGTTTCAACTAAAAATTCTAATAACTTCTTGGAAGAGTTATCTTCAGGCGAACCTTACCGATCAGGGATAAAAAGTGATTACTCGTACTTTATCCGAGGGTATGAAGAAAACACAGTTGATGACAGTTTTTCAGAAAACTTGCTACCAAATAACTATGCAAGACATTATTTTAGATCTTTGGCGTATAAGAGGGCAACCTCTGGTCCTCTCTCTCCAGATGAAGAGAGAAAATACCAAGAATTTAGGACTATCTTAGGGTTGTCAGATGACATAAAGGACGAGGCACTCCTTGACACTTACGAGTCTTTCTATTACAGTTCATATGGCAAAGCCGTTGAAAATATAGACTTAGACAGTTCAGACATAAGAGGCATAGCATCTAGAGGCAACGTAACAATATTTGACTCTACACAAGTTGGTGAGGTTGGTCTAAGCGTAGGTGCTCCGCCAATGGATATAGGTATTGAATTTACAAGAGATGCGATTGGGGACACTGTAGAAACAGTGACCGGACAAGTTTCAGAGGGACTAAACGATGTAACTAGTGTCATGTTTGATAACATCGGAATACAAAATGAAGATGAGTTTAGAACAAATAATCTTTACGCCACAGAATATCTTAAAAATCAAAACAATTCCATAGAAGAAAAAGAAAGTCCATTTGCCATTGTCCAACTAAGAGAGTTTCCTGTTAGAGTATTGCTTACTCGGGTGCCAACTGAACCAGGTTTTGGACCACTCGTATTAAACACAACAGCCGAGACAAACCCTCAGTATGTATTATCCATTAGGTCTCTTATGTTGGGGTCTATAGCTAATAATAACTCACGACGAAGTTATGGATCTATTGTATCTGCAAATGATTCGAGAAGTGAAACTTTGGGATACAGGATAAGAAAAACACTCCCAAATAACAGAACGCAAGACTTTTATATTGGCAATGGAGAAGGGGATAAAGTTGTTACTTACCGGGACTCTCAAATAAAATATGGAAAAGAGTATAGCTATACTTTATCTGAGTATCGTTTGATCTATGGTACAAAATATAAATTTAGAACATACAGTTCAAACTTTCCTTTGTGGGTAATAGGGAACTATCTTGGATTCATAGGAGATAGAGCTACAGAAGAGATAATCAGTAACCTAGAGTCTATTCTAAGATTATCTATTGATGCTTATGTTCAGGAAGAAGCACAACCTGTAGTAACAGAGATACCAATTTATGATGAAGTGTTTAATACACAGAACATTTTTAATATCTTGTCAGAAGAAGAAGTCAGCGGTCTGCTAGTTTCCGATATAGGCGGTCAAGGTGCTATATCCTACCCAAGAGCAAAAGTACTAGACCGACCACCAACTGCACCAATTTTAGATGTATTTCCAATGGTTGGGGCAAAAGATCAAATCAAGCTTGGAATAAATCTACAGACAGGAAACAACACAGGTGCCAATGCAAGAGAGATCATTAGTATCGGTGACATGTCGGATAAGATCAGAGAACTAAAGCAATACCAAGACACTTATGCTAATAGATACTTGCCACCTAAGAAACTAGAATATAAGAATGAGGGTTTGGCGGAACTTAGAAATATCATTCTCTATAGAACAACAAAGATTGATCTAGATGTAGAGAACTACAATGATATTTATAAATCATTTAACCCAGAGATTAATCCCCTAGTTTCGGTTAGAAAATTTACGGATCAGTCGCTTGAGGGCGAAGAGTTTTCAGATGTAGTTCAGATACCTTCATATGAACTAAGAGATACAATCCAACCAAATACAAACTACTATTATACTTGTATTGTAGAGGATTTTCACGGAAACCCATCAAACCCAAGTATTATCTACCGAGTGAGGCTACTCTTTGATAAGGGTCTTTTAATCCCAGAGATAGACACTGTAAATCCAATGGGCGAAAACAACAAAAAGCCACAAAAGAATTTAGCACGCTATATGCAAATAGATGCCTCTAATATTCAGACTCTTCCTTATGTTAATACAGCGGAGGAAGGATTTACAACTGAACGAAGCCTTGGGTATTCTCTTGGTAAATCAATTGAAAATCAAGCTTATATTTTAAGACTAACCTCTAAGGATACAGGACGAAAGTTTGATGTAAAACTAAATTTCGTAGTTCGTGTTGATGGTGCTCCGATAAACGAAGGAACATAAAAAAACAAAATTGAATAATACGAACTATTTATTAGGAACTTATAATATAGTTTGGTTCGTTAAGAGGAAACGTTATGGCTTTTTTAGACAATAGTGGTGATATTATACTTGATGCTGTTTTGACCGACGAAGGTCGTCGCAGACTCGCAATGGGTGATGGCAGCTTCAGGATTACTAAGTTTGCCCTGGGTGACGACGAGATCGATTATTCTTTATATGTCCCAGTGACAGCATCAGGGTACGAAGATACACGAATTCTTCAGTTACCAGTCTTTGAAGCCTTTACAAATAATACAACTTCCCTCAAGAACCGTGTTTTGAGTTATGCTGATAACAGTCTTTTGTATTTGCCTGTAGTCAAGCTTAACTCAACACTAGCACCAACCGCAACAGGCGGAACAGCACCTGTAGGTGGTTATTATGTCTCAGTTGATAGCACAACAACTGATCAAATTGAGCGTTCAGACAAAACCGCTGCCGCTTCTAGCGGTTATCGATTTGCACAAGCAGGAGCATCTGCGGATCAGTCAAGGCTAATCCTAGACCAAGGGTTAGATACAGCAGACTTAGCACTTGGCTTGTTGGCAGGTGCATCCAGTAATCAACAAGAGCAGGCACTTTACGAGTCAGCTTATTTAGTAGAAGTTGATAGCAGACTAATCGGTTTAACAACCCCTTCAGACTTGACAGTAGCTCAGCCATCTTTCATAGATGATGATAATATTGCTACTTACTATTTCTCTCTTGGTACAGATAGTTCTTACTTCGCCCGTCAAAAAGACGGCAAAGGTGGCTCTGCTGAACCAGCCTATGAAATTATTAGCGATTCAAACGGAACAAGATCACAAAATTCAGCAATCGGACCAACAAATACAACAGGTCGTTTAGGTTCTAGACTAGTATTTGGGTTGCGTTCTTCTCTTAACTTACAGAACAGCCAAGAGTTATTTACTAAACTTGGCGGAACAACATCAATAACAGTAGGATCTACACCAACAAGCTTCTCCTTTATTAACACTGTAATCAGAATTACAGGATTTAATACTGGATACCGTGTAGAAGTACCACTCAAACTATTGAAATACACTTCCTAGGACATAAAATATGGCAACCAGTTTTAAAGCACTAAACTCCAATGATGTAACAAGGGCACAAACAAAGCTTCATGAAGCTATCCCTGTTACAGGTACTATTCTTTCAGGAACTTATAGTGATGAAAACATCAAGAACTACTCCCATGGAATGTTCCAGAGTGTTTATGACTATCCATATCTAAGTTCTTCCGCTAATCACATCATTGATTTGACTGCGGGTTGGGCTACAGACTCTGTTTTGTCTAGTTCTTCAGGGGTAGATTTAAGAAATAAGAAGAACGACATTTATAATGAAATGTCTCAAATCTTGGCTGGTTATGACACCACGGGGAGCATTAATAAACTAGACGTTAGCGGCAACTTTGGAAGTGCTGTTGCTGCGGACAAGATGGAAGAAGTTCTGGTATTCAACTTTGCAAGACTTCTAACAAAAGATGAGATCCAAAAGCAAGAAAATGGCTTCACAATAACACTTGGTGTTAGCTCTTCTTACGCTACACCTTTCGCTAAGACACTAGATGTCTATGATCGTGACGGGCCAAACGCAAAAACAAACTCCCCCGCTGGTGAGTTTAATATTCTATATGCTACAGGCTCTGGCTTCGCAGACTCTTCAGAGAGACCTTGCGGATTGTTGTTTTATCAGGCAGGCATTGCTGTCGTAACATCTTCTGTGTTCAAGAGCGATTTTGTAGAAGCTTGTGAGATGGACGGAACTGGCGAGTTGATTGACGATCTTTTGGTAAGCGGCTCAATCAGCGGCTCTGCTGATGCCCTTCGCCACAGAGTACAAAACATTAGCTTCAACAACACAACAGAGCTTAACTCTACCATTTATTTCTGCCGAGCAAACAATAGTGAGTTCAACTACAGCAGTAATCCAACTTACCTAAGCTCAAGTCAGATTAGAGTCAAGGAACTAAGTTCAGACAATCCAGTATCCTATGTAACTACTGTTGGTCTTTATAGTGAAGACAATGCTTTGTTGGCTGTCGCTAAGCTCAGCGAACCAATCAAGAAGACACCAGCAGAAGAATACACACTACGGGTAAGACTAGACTACTAGCAGGGAGGTAAAAATGCCTTACCTCCACCCTTTTGGACCTGACGATATACTACAGAACCGAATGGTGACCCGCCCGAAGTTTGACTTCGTGATGTATAGCGGTTCGGCTTATATCAATAATGATGGTGATTTCCTAGGGCAAAACATAACAACAGGTACAGTTAATCTGTATGAATACAACGTTGATCGAGACGGTGTTACTCAAGAGTTGATCTATCCGTTTGTTTCGAAAAATACTGGACTTATATTCAGATCTAATAACTTAACAGCAGAGCAGTACAGACCTTTAGACCAAGTAACTGGCTCTTATGTATTGACCTCGTCAATCACACGTCAGTACTATGAACCAGTCACATATCCTTTCCCAGATGGAGAGAATGCAGATAAGGACGCTTATGTTACTGCTCGTAAAGAGTTGATATCTTTACAGAACACAATGAACTATTATCGCTACCTCAGTGATAGCTATTCTTATGTCAATAGCTATGTTTCGGGCACAGTCAATATGCTACAGATTCCGTCCATAATGTTCGGGGAACAGATAAAGAAAGGCACAGTAAGTCTAAAGTTCTATTATACTGGCTCTTTGATTGACGAAGCTATTGATTCACGACAGAATGGAGAGCTTATCTCTACGATGGGTAACACAAGCGGCTCCACTGTTGGTGTAGTCCTTTACAACGAAGGTTTTGTATTATTAACTTCTTCCGCAGACATAAGTTCTAACCAAGATAAATACACAGCAAGTAGCCTTCAGAATGCTAGCTGGCAATATTTTGGAGCATATGAAACAGGTCTTGCTACAGCCAGTCTTTTCTCTGTTAGTTTTGAAGGAACCCAAAAAATACCAACAACAACTATGTTTGCCACAGCACAACCTGGTGACCTTAATAACTCGTTGAATCCAACTTGGGTCTCCTCTTCCGCATCAGACTGGAGAGATAGAACTTCTGTTGGTGATAGTGGCTACGTAGAGCCAAAAGATACCCCAATCAAGAATACCATAGACAGTCAGTACTGCAACTATGAAGATGAGTTCCAAAAGCAAACATACATAACAGAGATCGGCATATTTGATAAGGACAAGAACCTTATCGGCATTGCTAAGCTAGCAAACCCTGTCCAGAAAAAAGAGGCAGACAATTATACATTTAAACTAAAGCTAGACATGTAGTACAATCCCCTGGATGATACTAGGACTAGACATATCTACTACTGTTATTGGAGTTGCCCTCATTGACGACCAGGGCAACCTCGCTTTAAGCGAACACTGGGACATCTCCAAGCAAGACACTCTGTTTGAGAAAGCCGAAGTAGTCGGCTCACTTATGTGGGAACTGAGAACAAATCACAAGATTGATTATGTTTTTGTAGAGACAGCCCTGAAGAAGTTCTTCCCAGGAAAGTCCAGAGCCGACACCATTGTAAAACTAGCCAAGTTCAACGGCATCGTGTCGTGGATTTGCTTTGATACTTTCGGCGAAGCACCAGCATTTGTAAATGTGAATACAGCCAGAACACTCTATGGGCTATCTTTCCCCCGTGGAACAAAGGGACCACAAAGAAAGAAAATGGTTATTGAGGCAGTAAAAGACAAAGAGAAAACAGCCTTTCAATATGAGATGGCTCGTGGCGGAAAGAACTACAAAAAGGGAACTGACGACCGAGCCGATGCTGTGGTAATAGCCAGAGCAGGCGAGTTCCTAATAAAGAACGCTAACAATAAAGGATATTTGACGGATAAAATCACATTAACTGATTGACAAACTATTTATTGTATGCGACTAACACAAGACATAATCCGAAAACTCATCAAAGAACAACTTCAAGAGGCTCTTAATAGTCAAGAGCGTGAAGATAAGATTGAGTCTATTGTAACAACTCTATCTAACCTTGCTGATGCAGATGTAAATTACATTCTCAGCCAGGTTCGCAACCGCCTAGACGAACAAGAGCCAGCAAACCGTGATGACGAAATGGCGGAGAAGCTAGATAAAGATGCTACAGCAGGCGAATATGTCAAAGATTTCCGCAAATCAAAAGCCCCACAGTTTAAGGGCAAATCAAAAAAGAAGAAGCAACAGATGGCTATCGCAGCCTACCTTGATGCACAAGACGATAAATAAACTTCTTGACCTAGTTTAAACATATGGTAATATAGTCATGCGGGAGGAGACCGTTATGAACTACCAAGTGTTTTGCGATATGGACGGAGTGCTCGTCAATTTTGAGGAAGGAGTCCTCAAATATATGAACAAGCGGTTCCAAGAGTTGCGAGATGATCTCGCCCACCCAGACCACAAACTTGCCCGATCAGCGGCCAAAGAGCTTGGCGGCTGGGATGTAGAGATTAACCGCTGGCATATTGCTCGCTCCGATATGGAGGGCAGCCTAAAAAGAAACTACCGAACGAGAGACTTTATGTATCGTCTCGTTGAGAACGATGTAGAGTTGTGGGCAAACCTCGGCTGGGAACGAGGCGGCAAAAAACTCTGGAACTACATCAAGGACATTCCAGGACTTGAGATTTTGTCGGCACCCATGGAAGAAGGTTCAAAGATTGGTAAGCGAATCTGGGTTGAGCGAGAACTAGGACTTCCAGTAGAAAAAGTTAATCTTTCTGATAGCAAAGAGCCCTACGGAGTTTGGAACGGAAAACAAGGACTTCTGATTGACGACCGAGACAAATATGTCAACGAGTTCCGAGCGGGCGGTGGTATCGCTATTAAACATAATCCAGATGATGTGGATAATACGATTAGGCAACTCCAAGAATTAGGATACTAATTGTTCAGCGATCCAGCTTCAGCTAAAAAGAAGAAGATACTTGATGAAGTATTGGGTCGCCCGTATAAGCAGGGGAAGGAGTATCTTTACCCTTCCCGCTGTTGTGGGCACCACAAACCCAAACTATCAATCAACTTCGAGAAGAATGCTGCGAAATGCTGGGCTTGCGACTGGCGAACAAAAAACTTACGAAGAATAGTTCGTCGCTGGGGCGACATTTCCCATATCAATAGATGGAAAGATTTTGACGCCGACATTGAACTAGGCGACCTAGACAACCTGTTCGCCAAGGAAATCGAAAATCCGCAGCGAATCGACCTTCCAAATGAGTTCAAAACACTTACTGGTCGCTCTCACCCACCTTCATCACGGATGGTCTTTAACTACCTCCGCAAACGTGGGGTAACAGACAAAGACATTCTCTACTGGAAGATTGGCTACTGCGGCAGCGGAGACTATAAAAATAGAGTTATCCTTCCATCCTTTGATGAGGATGGTTATTGTAACTTTTTTACTTCCCGCACATATGACCCTAATGTCTGGCCTCCTTATCTCAACGGACCAGGGAACAAAGATATCATCTTTAACGAACTGCTGGTTGATTGGGAACGAGAGGTCACACTTGTAGAGGGTGTGTTTGATGCTATTGTTGCTGGTGAGAACAGCATTCCACTGCTCGGCTCAACACTTCGGGAAGACAGCAAACTCTTCAGAAAGATTGTAAAGAACGATACTCCAGTGCTGCTTGGGCTGGATGCTGATGCCCACAAAAAAGCCATGCGACTTGTGAAAGCATTGCTGGCTTATGACGTGGAAGTTCGCATGATGGATACTTCAGGTTATAAAGACATTGGGGAGATGCCTAGAGAGGTGTTTCAGCAACGTAAAGAAAAGGCTCCTTTTATTGATTCAGATGCCTATTTATTGAGGATTGCTTTGTCCATGTAGGAGGCACTCAGTGAAGATATCATTAGACGAATTACGAAAGATAGTAGAAGAAGAACTACTAGCTGAAAAAGAAGGCAAGAAGGACGCTTGCTATCACAAGGTGAAATCACGCTACAAAGTATGGCCCTCAGCCTATGCTTCTGGTGCCCTAGTTAAGTGCCGCAAAGTCGGTGCCAAAAACTGGGGAAACAGCAAAAAAGAAAACATTGACCGTGATCGCATTAGGGAGCTAGTAGAGGCAGAACTCTCAAAGCTAGACGAAAAGCGAAAGCTCACAAAAAAGCCCTCATCAGAGACCAGTCTTAGGGATTGGTTTGGACGTAAAGGCGAAAAAGGCAGCAAAAGCGGCTGGGTAGATTGTAACACCTGCCGCAAAGACAAAAAAACAGGTAGAAAGAAATGTAGCGCCTGCGGTCGTGAGACTGGCGAGAAGCGTTCCAAGTACCCGAAGTGCCGACCCACACCATCAGCGTGCGGAGAGCGAGGCAACTACGGCAAAAAATCAAAGGCAGGTAAAAAAGGATGAAAATCACAAAGTCTCAACTACTAGAAATTATTAGGGAAGAAATCCTAAAAGAAGCAGGACACACAGATGTCCCATCTTCTAGGAGCGACCTATTAACCATCGGCGAAGATGCTGCTGAAATCCTCCAGGCTCTTCAGATGGTCCCAGAAGACCAAGCACTCCCAACTTGGTGGACTAACAAACTTGCTGTAGCAGCATCTCATATGAATGCTTGTCGTGATTACCTCTTGACTTCTGGAACAAAAACAGAAGGTGTAGAGAGAACTTTGTCTGAAGGACTACAGCATCACCTTGATAATAAAATTCCTGTGTCCCAGAATGTTTTCCGCCCAGGTTCAGAATCCTTCTTCGCTTTGTTTAAGGAAGTTAGAGAACTTCACAAACAGGGTAAGTATGAACTTCAGGAAAGCGAAAAGTATTACATCCTAGAAACTACTGACCTTGGTGAGTGGGGCGTGTTTGAGGGCAATAAAGTCCCACTTGACTACCCATTCCTTTATGAAGACGAAGAACTTGAAGAAGCAAAATACCAAGGACGAGAAGTAAAGCTCGGCGCAGCAGGAGCAAAGCGTTCTGGCGATGGTCGTGCTTATGTTTATGTAAGAGACCCTCAAAGCGGCAACATTCGTAAGGTATCTTTTGGTTCTTCTATGCCCGATGCTATGGGTGATTCAGACGCAGCAAGAAAGCGTCGCAAGAACTTTGGCGACCGACACAACTGCGCCGGCAAGAAAGACAAGACCAAAGCAGGATACTGGGCTTGCCGAGCCACCAAGATGTTTGGGCGAGACATTCCAGGCTGGTGGTAGTATGTTTCCGTTCAAGGAAACAAAGTCAAAAAACAACAGGCTAATCCGTGAGTTTAGCCAAGATGTTGATACCACAGAACTCATCTGGCATAGAGACCGAGAAGACCGCACAGTCAGGGTTTTAGAATCCAACGGCTGGAAACTTCAACTCGACAACCAACTCCCAGTTCTTTTGGAAGGTAAAAAGGAATATAAAATACCTAAATATATGTACCACCGAGTTATTAAAGGCGAAGGCAAACTTGTGGTAGAAATAGAGAAGCACGAGGGATAAAAATGAAACAACTAATGAATGAGTGGAGAAACTTTCTTAAAGAGGAAATGAAGGTTGTCATTAGTGCGGCAAAAGATTATATCTGCCCTCCAGCAACTCAAGACCTAGAACTTAACACAAAGAATCGTGATGCTGCTATCAAAGCAGATCATATTAAATACGGACCTCTCAATGTTGATGAACCAGGAGACTACTGGGAAAAACTAGCAGAACACTGGGACACAACAGAAGAGGCAGCCAAAAAATCACTATGCGGGAATTGTACGGCTTTTGATATTTCCCCACGAATGAAAGAGTGTATGCCTGGTGAAACTTCAGACGATGATGGAGAACTTGGCTACTGCTGGATGCATCACTTTAAATGTCATTCTGCCCGCACCTGCTACACTTGGGCTAAAGGCGGACCAATAACTAAAGATAGTGTATCGCACGAATGGCAAGACAAAAATAAATTTCAAGAGGAATAGCATGAGTTCCATAATCGACCAACTTATAGACGAAGAATTACAGATTACACAACATCCTAACAAGGATATGATTATATCTGCGATTGGAAACCCAGACTTCCTCATAACATTTTCAGATGTAAATAAAGTTGGTATCAATCCACGAACAAAGTTCAATACCCCTGCTGGTATTTACGGATGGCATTTCGACCAAGCGACAATTGACGGAGCCAAGAGAAACGAGATTTTCGCATCAGGCAGAAAATACGGGCACCTAATGAAAATCAGGGATGGCGCTAAAGTTCTGTGGCTCGGTGATGACGGCAAAACAGGCGGTGTTCCTTCAATACAAGAAGTCAATGCTGCGATCGCTAGAAAATACCCAGCATTTACCCAAGATACCTTCCCAATTTATAATATGCCTTCTGGCCCTCCAGGTTCAGATTCGCCACCTAAACAGATGATGGCTCAAAATAAAGATGCCGCCCATGGTTTTGTTTCTCCCCAAGAATGGCTCGAAGACCCTAAGCATGTTGAAACTTTGTCCAAGGTTTCCCAGCGAGAATATGGCGGGAGCACAGAATCAGAAAAACTATACGATTATGTTCAGGCTGCCGCCAAAGCACTAGAGATAGCAACTGATAAAAAGATTACCCTTTTATCCAACGGCATTCTACGAGCCCTTGGATATGATGCTGTTATTGATGCTGAAGGTAAAGGCATTATCCACAAGGCAGAACGAAACCAAGGATTCTTTACGAGCACTGCTGGACTCCAGCGAGTAGCAACAATCATCAATAAAGAATATCGGTTCAGGGATTCCACTCTGTATAAACTCCTTAGAGAACCAGGTGTCCCTATGGATAAAAAAGCGGCAGCCCTCAAGATACTTTTGAGCGACAAGCCTAAAGTAGCCCCAGGTGCCGACCCACAATTTGCTCCCGAGTTCAGTAGCTCCGACATATTCGATGCCCTAGATTATATGGTAGCGGATCAAAGCAATCCGCTTACACCTGAAATGATTCAGGATATTATGGATTGGGTTGAGAAAAAAGGAGACGAGAGTCCACTAATGAAGGACAGGATATTAGAAGTCTTGTTTAAACATCCTGGTATGTCTAAAGAGATGATTGAAAATGCTCTAAAGAAAGAACAAGACCCAGAGGTTTATCGCTCCATACTTCTAAATCCCAATGCCCCAGAGGACTTCCTAAAGAAAATATACTTTGGTAATCTAGTTATTCCCTTTGATGGCGACGAGGTTGCTGCTGTTTTGGCTAGCCCAAATGTTCCTGTTGGCCTTTTAGACACCGAGGCAGCCCAGTATGCTGCGGTGGAGCCCAGTGATACACTTGGAAGATATAGAGGCGGAGATACTAGGAGGGCTCGCAGAGCAAGAGAAGTCTTGTTAAGTCCTAATGTCACAGAGAAAATATTCAACAAAGTCGCCAGATTAGAAAATGGCGAACTTGATTTGAATAGAAGGCTTGTTAGCGATGCCTTGAGTGGTAAGAATGTCCCTATGAGTTATTACAGGGATATCTTGGATAAGATGTATGACGGAACAATTCGAGATTATACAGCAGACGAGCATATTTTTGATATGATTCGCAGCCAATACACTCCTGAAGAAGTTCAGATGGAGATATTGAAAAACTACGAAGAACTTGCTGGGCTTAACAACTATCGTTTGACTGCTATGCCAAGTCTAAAGTTTGCCCTTCGTTCTCGTCTTCGTCCTGGCGGTAAAAGACCTTCCAAGAAATACTTGGAAGCGATGAAGGAAGTATATAATACAATCGTTGGCGACAAGAAAAAGTTCGTTACTGATGAGGACTCTTTAGAGAAAATTAAAGAACTATTTTCTAAATTCGGTGTGAAGATAAACGAGAGTTTTGACTTAAGATCCTATGTCCAGCAAGTTATAAACGAACAGCAGGACCAACCCTTCCGCCAACTCAACGAGATTAGTAGTGAAGTTTATGACTATCTTGCTGATGCTGCCGAAGATCTTTCCAAATCACAGTTGCGACCATTGTTTGGCGATAACGAACGAGTAATCATTCCTATGGTCTCGAAAGAGAACGAGCAGGTCAAAGAGTTCTACGAGATGATTGTTGAGCCGCTCGCAGCCAAGGGCATCAAGGTTGACCTTAAAAATGGTGTCGCAACCAAAGAGATTGAGACACAACGAGGGAAACAAGAAAGAAAAACAAAACTAGGAAAGACCATCGGCAGAGAGTTATCTGCTGCTACACAAAAGTGGTGGAACAAGTTCCAGGCTGACTTCCTAGGCAACCCAGAAATCTTGGAAGCCCAAGATGCTATTGTTATCACACAGCATCCACTAGATGTAGCAAGAATGTCTGACTTCAGCGAAGCAGATATTAGGTCTTGTCATTCAGAAGGTTCAGACTATTTTACTTGTGCCCTTGCTGATGCGAAGAGAGCAGGAGCCGTTGCCTACTTGATTGACGGCGAAGATGTTCCTTATGCCCAAGAGCACATCAACGATACAGAATTATTTGCTGATAGAGACCGAGGTGTTGAGGGTATTACACCAAGAGCCCGTGTTCGCCTCCGCAGATTTGATAGTATTAAACTTGCTGAAGAGGGTGCTCCTCTAGCAGTTCTAGCACCAGAGACAAGAGTCTATGGGAAAAAGGTTCCCGGCTTTTTGAGCACTGTGTCTGCTTGGGCTCGCAAAGTCCAACAAGGGCACCCACTCTTCAAGGAAAAGATAGACCTATCTAAATTCATAATGCGAGGTGGGTCATATACTGATACACCAACCTACAAGATGTTTAATGCTCTCCTTGGAAAAGAAGAGTACGAGCAAGACGACCCTCGACCCGCTAAAATGGGCGAAGAGGGTGATGTAGATTATACGGATACCGCTCAGATAGGACCTATGCTTGATGCTGCTACTGAAGCAATGAATGAGGCTAAGTATGATTATCTTGACGACGAGAATGTTGAGTTTGATTTTGAAGTTGAGTGGGATGAGTGGAATGAATCTCCAGAGGTAGTTTATAGCATCAAAGTTATGTTTGACTATCCAGTCTATAAGTTTATTGGTTCCCCAAATGTTGGAAGCGAAGAAGAATACAGTAAAGAAGAGATGATTAATGCTCTTCGCCGTCAGGCAGCAATGGGAGCCGTAAGAGATGTAGCGGAAAACACATATAACGACTCCGAACACTACGACCATCAAGTTGATTATAACTGGAGTGCTAGTGTCCAAGAGCGAAGGTTCGGCAGCGATACAAGGCTGGTAGTTGAGGTTGTGGCCTACATTGAGGGTGTAACTCATGACCCTGACAACTTTGGGTATGAGATTGCCGACCAAGTTAAGTCTTATTTCGTGGATTATT
>Ga0208767_1001373_pt1 | contig 19433 bp, 41 predicted proteins | sample VirMetDEL_Mar_21_FD_184514 | JGI IMG/M metagenome (GOLD analysis project Ga0208767, IMG submission 184514) | Aqueous microbial communities from the Delaware River and Bay under freshwater to marine salinity gradient to study organic matter... | ecosystem: Environmental > Aquatic > Marine >... | reverse complement strand
CACGCTCCTCTGCAAGACTTCTTGCGTCCGTAGGCGCAGGAAAATCAACCAGCGTGTGGCAGTGCCCATACGTCAGGGCACAGATCAAGAGTCGTCGAGCGTACTCATCTAAATCTGAGCCACACCCGTCAACGTCCTTGTTAAAAACATCTGTCCAGTAGGGATCACCCTGGACGCTAATTGGTTTTCGCAGGATTAACCCAGCCGCTGCACGAAGCAAACGCTGCGTATAAGGCGTAAAAACAGAGCGATTGACTCGCGCTAAGTACGCGCTGTAGTCCTCACGCGGCTCTAGAGGCAAAAACGCTTCGCAGTTATCACGCAAATACTCCGTGCCGTTTGTAACGGCCTTCATAATCTCCCAGCCCTTCATCTGGTCGATTACTGCCCGCGTTCGCACAAACGGACTGTCAACACTCCCCATATAGGAGCTGCTGACCAGATGGGTCCTGACGAGCCCTGGGACGGAGTAAGTCATGTTTTCATTTTAACCGTTGATTAGTTGTTGCAACCCCAGCGACGCCGGGCAGCCTTGCCGCGTTCACCAGTCCAACTCTTGCTACGAGCGCAAAAAGACTTCTTACGTGCAGCCTCTTTTTTGTTCTTGGGCTTGCCAGTGACAGGTGGCTTCAAGTTTGAGCCCGTTTCTCGATTATATTTAGCCCTGCCCTTTGCAGTTAGTCCGGCACCCTTACTTGCCGGAAGTTTTTCACCACGACCAACGCTCAGATTTGGCCCCTTTTTGCGCTTTTTCTTTTCAGCCATTTTTCTTTTTGGTAGATTTACGGCGCTTATGCTGATAGCTTATCTTCTTTGAGCCGGTTTTCTCGCGTTTAAACCGGGCTTTTTCGGCAGGCGACATCTCTTTAGTCGTCTTAGGCGTCTTGTCCGACACCCGTTTTGACGGTCGGCACGCCGGATAGTCCCGCTTCTCCCCCTTGGAGCGGCCACAAGGCTTCCCGGTCTTTATATCGACCCATTTCTCGTCAAACCATCGGCCAAGGCCACCACGGCCCTTACTTGGCTTTTTTGGTTTTGCGGGTTTTCGTGGTTTTTTTCGTTCCGCCACTGGTTGCTTTGCGATAAGTGCCACCACGCTTCTTATATTCGCGCACAAGCCACGCATTTGCATACGCGCTTGGATACACGTCAAACTTGCGCTTGGCCTCAGCCTTCACGCGAGCATAAAGCGTCTTGTTTACTGGGACGTTTTCACTGGCCACAGCTGCACCGCATCTTTTTGCTGCCCTTCTTCATGCCCTTTTTCTTCTTGGGCGGACGGCCTTTTTGTGTGCCGTAAGTCCCTGGACCTTTAGGCATGACGCAAAATGCGACGACATACCCAGTCTAACCGTTACTTTTTCTTCTTACTAGCCTTCTTCTTGCCCTTGCGAACGGCTTTCATGTAGCCCTCACACCGCTTCATTGCAGCGCTTTTTTTGTCAGCCATACGAACAAAGCAGCAGTAGACGCATCCTAAACAGCTTTAGACCCGTATTCCAACGTCACGCGACGCTTACTGCCGCTAGGCGAATTCCATCTAAAAAACTTCACCTGCACTGACGGATGAAGCTCTTCCTCAGGTGATTGCAGCGTTTTCCACCGATGATCACACTCCAAGCACCGCCGCTCACGCACACAATCATTGTCCTGCGACGTATAGCGCCCCATCACCTTTGACTCCTCTGACCCACATTTCGGACAACAAGGTGCGTTGAGCGGACGAAACATCCTCAATACAAGCGGTATGACGTAGTTCCCATGGCCTCAGGCTTGGCCAAGTTGAACTGCTGCAACACAAGATACCCGAAAGCATCAAAGGCGTGGTCCACACCTAAGTTTTTGTTAGGCAAACCAGTCCCTGGTGCGTAAGTCAGCGTCCGCAACGACTTGATCAACTCCTTACACCTCGGGTGGATCTTGACCCGTCGCGCCCCAGAAGCATCCATCAGGCCAGTGTTGACCGCTGTGATCTTGTCTCGGATCTTCCACGGTGACCTGGGACTCTGAACCGTGAAACCGCTACGTCTGAGAATTGCGTGGTCCGTTACGCCCACTCCGCTTGTCTTTCTTGCGCCGCCTGTAGGGTCAGGACAGGCGATAACCCGACGATCCACACCGTATCTACGAGTAACTTCATCGGCAAAATCCCAAGTTGTGGCACCGCCAGTCAGCATGATCTCGTCAAACACGTACAACGTGTCCTGATCTTTGACCGCGCAGATGCCACTCATTGGATCCACGTTGAAGTCAACGCCCAGCAGTAACGGTTGAATCGAAATGTCCTTGGCGTCCGTTGAAATGTTGTCGTCCGAAAAGCTGATGGCCACCAAACCAGTCAGGTTCTCGAAGGACGCTTCGAATTCCTGGCGGAACGTGCGCGTATCAAGTTGAGCGCGGGCTGCTTCGACCTCGTGCTTACTGACGTTTCCGCCCTCAATCGTTGTATAGCTCCATCGTTGCCATTCGTTTGTTTCGTCGTCTGGGACATAGCACCACAAGTCATAAAACCAGCTAGCTGTACCGTCTGGCGTTGAAATAAACAACGCCCAACCCTCTTTATCCGCCAATGCAGGTCTGATCACCTCAAACCAGACCTCTGAATCCATAAATGCCGCCTCATCCAGCACCACACCGCTCAAACTCCGGCCTCTCAACGCCATTGCGTTCTCAGTGCCCTTCAATTCAATGGTTGAACCGTTGATTAGCTCGATTCGTAGGTCTGTTTCGTTCTTGCTCTTGATCCAAACCTTCGGAACCAGCTTTTTTAACGCTCGCCATGCAATATCTTTCGCCATCCGGTACGTCGGGGCACAGTAAAAGAACGTTTCACCCGGACGATTGAGCGCTCCACGAAGTAGCTCAACGCATGACAAGTACGATTTGCCGAATCGACGACCGGCAACTAAAACCCGGAATCGTTTGTCGCTTGAGAAGACTTGGCCCTGCGCCCATCTCAGGCTTACAGGCTCTGCTTTTGTGCTCATGGCTATTACATTACACAGTTTTTCAACCCCTACCCCCCTTTGGGGCGTGCCAGATCGTATGGCAGGCAGTTATTATCTGAAAAAAGGTCGATAGGTTGATGCCTGAGCCTCTAACGGATCGCACCACACAAGCAAAAGAAGATCGCGTTAGGCGGCTCTATCGACGACAGCTCGATGGATTGTCCGCTCGTGCGCTCGTGTACGACCACAAGGAGAAAGAACAGATCTCAATCAATACTGCTTGGCGCGATTGGGCAGAAGTTAAAAAGCTCGTTGATGAAGACTGGCAAGCTGATCGCGACAACATGCTCGCGCGTCTTCAACACATGCGTACCAAACTCTTTCATCAGGCTCTGAAGAAGGGACAGTTGCAGACCGCTAGTCAGGTGCTCGACTCCATCGGACGTGTCATCGGTGAATCCGTTGAGACAGTCAATATCCAGGCACCTGAACTTAAAATCTCCATCGAAGATAAGGGCGACTGATCCCCACGCTCACAACTTCAGACCCCTGCCCCCACCTAAGGGGGCTTTTTTATTACACGAGTACTGTTGTGCAGACATATGTGTAAGTAGTGGGCAACCTGCTACCTGCTGCGGCGATTTGCAACCGTACCCCCCGGCAGCTGGGCGGCTGGGCAGCCAGCGAAAAACCGGAAACGGTGGGAAAAAGTGCGAAAAACCCACGTTTTGCCAGCTTGTGCCAGTCGGCAAGCTGACCCAATTTCTCCCCTGACTATTGCAAGACACCAGTAATTGTGCAATACTGTAAGAGAAGAGAGGGGAGATCTTCCCCGCTCCGTCAGTTCAGCACCTTGACAACTACATAGGGAGCAGATCCGCACCAACAGCACAGCCCCCAGGGTTGCAGCTGCAGGCGCCGACAGCAGACCTCAGCGGTTTGCACGTCACCGGACTGCACCCAACCAAGACAAGCGAGCCAGCCCTCAGACGGGTCTCTGATCTGCCTAGGGGTGGTCGCTTGGATCATCCAATCAACTCGATTATCTGATCACCATGAGCAACCCGACAACGTTCTGCATCGTGCTCGCCAGCTACATCACCGCTGGTTTGTTCGGTGTCGTTTTTGTCCAGACTGCGCTCCAAACTCCAATGGTTCAGCACAGCGGCACTCAGGCCTACGTTCGCGTGGTGCGCTGAGATGGCTTTGATGTCTGACTGTCCCCTCAAGACCGCTCTTGAGGCTCGGTTCACGGATGACTCAGAGATCCGGGATGTGGCCAGCTATGGCTGTATCCAGGGAATCTCTGGATTCACCTATCGCAAAGAGATCAACGACTTCTTTAACGAGCATGAGGCAGACATTGAGAGATGGCTGCTAGATGAACACGATTTCACCTTGGAAGGTTTTTCCAAACGTGCCAAAAGTATCCATCAACTTAAAACTGCGATGTTATGGAAGGCGGTCGATCTTTACTGCCAGGAGATTGTCATCTACAACGAAACATTTCAGCCCGCTTAATTGCGGGCTTTTTTCTTGTCATCTACTACCGCACCAATAAATGCGCAAAATCGAATCTGAAATGGTGGCCGCAGTTTGGAACCATCATGAATGGAGAAAAGCCAACACGAGAGTAGAGATTAAAGGCCCTCACGCAATGGTTTTTCTTCACGGCAACCATATCGCAACGTTAAATCGTTTCGACAAGTGCCTGGAATTTTATGGAGGTTCCGACAGCCGCTGGTTCAGCCGCACCACATTCAGCCGGTTGAATGCTTTAGCGCTGCAGTTCTGCGGCGTTAGACCGTTCTATACCAAGCGCCACGTTCCAATGATCAGCACCTGCAGGGGTGACCGTGAATGGACCTTGCGCGATTTCTACAGCTTCAACGCTTCCGGCTGCTGAAAAGATGAGCCCGCCATTGAGCGGGCTTTTTTTATGCGCTGAGCCGGATGAGACATTCCTCAGCTCTGCAGTCTTCGAGCTTGGCTCGGACCCAGTTAAGGCGACCGGCGACCCTGCGACCGTCGTTGGTGTCCTTGTAAACGTGAAGCGCTTCGAGCAGGAGCATCCACTCATCAGCGCAGAAGTGAATGGTCTTAGTGGGCGCTGGGTCAGTCATGAATGGGCCGCTTGCGGTTTCCGTGAATGGTCTGTATTGTAGTACAGGAGTCAAGGGGATCAACCTGGCTCCGCCCCATCATCAAATCATCAATGGACTCAACCGTTAGTAGCACGTTCTTTTTTAAGAACGGATCAACCGTCAGGTTCGGAACTGGCTCCGCCACCTTCCAAGACGATCTCAACGTGACGACCGTCATGGTCCACAACGACGCCCTGCTGGAAGCAATGGCGGTTTATCTGAGCAAGCAAGACGCCGACACCTTGGCTCGCTTTGTTCACCTGTTCTCGCCTCACGTACTGGAGGCTCAGGCTTGAAACGCTCCAGTGACACCAGAAAAAAACACGTCGGGGAAGCTGTGCGACTCCTAAGCCTTGGCTACCAACCAGCAGCCGTGGCTCTTCGCCTTCAACGGTTGTTTGGCATCAGCCGCGCCACAAGCTTCCGTGACGTTGAAACGGCTAGCGCTGAGATGGATGCAGAAACCATCGAGCTGGACGCTGACACCGAACCAGCGCCCATGACAGAACGCCGTAACGCCATGCTCTGCGACCTTGAGCAGGCCTGGATGGAAGCTTCAGCACAACACAACGTGCAAGAGCTGATGCAGCTTTCCAGAGCCTGGGAGCGTCTTTACCGCATGGGCGGCGATCAGTCTCACAAGTTCTGAGACCTTTGTCTCACACCGCTCCAATCATCATGAATCCAACCAAGCTCACAACAGATCAACGAGAGTCCGTGGCAATCGCCTTAGGTGAACGCACTGGCATGGATGTCGATGCAAACGATGTCGCAATCATGGGGAAATGGTTGTTTCACAATCACCCTGACTACGAAGAAGTGGACATCTACGAACTTCCGCTGCCTATGTGCGCTGAAGTTTGGGAAGACTGCAAGCTCGAAGAAAGCCCTTTCGGCACCAAGGACCCTGCAACGCTCCAAACAACCATCATCAGGCTCGAATCATGATTGATTGGAAACCTGTAGATCGGTGGACTCGTGCTGGGTCTCGCGGTCGTCTGATCAAATGTCCACATTGCGGCCATGAGGGTCGCGTCTACCACTTCTCCTGGTCTGCTGTGACATGCCAAGGCTGTAAGCGCATGGTGGAAAAATCAGACTTCACCACCCGAAAATGACCTTCACAGACCACGAGCTTGAGCTGCTGGTTGACTCCATCTCTTGGGAGCTTGACTTCCTGGAGTCCACCGGCTGGCACGAGTCTCCGCGCCATCAAACCCTTACCGAGCTTCAAGCTCGCATCCAATCATTCCTTACGCACCAATGACCATCATCCGAACAGACGACATCGACGACCTTCTGCCGTCCGAATACAAAGATCCTTGGCCGCCTCTGTCGGACGAGGAGATCGAAGACCGAGAACGCCAAGCCGAATGGCAGGACTATCTCGACTCCATCCCTGACGCTGCTGAACGTAACCGCAACCTCAAATGATTGAACGCAAAAAAGCTGACCGCTCCATTGAGCAGCTGCTCTGTCTCATCCTCGGCAAGCAACACGCCAAAGCATCTGAACACCTTGACTACAACAATGCAGAACGCATCGAGTTCTGTTTCAAAATGGTTCACAGTGAAGCTCAAAAGATTGTTGAAACCACTGAAGCCTCACAGCTCTCAAAAGCCATTAATGCTTCACGGATGAAGCTAGACAGCCTTCAGTCCCTTAAAACCCTTAACCAACTCATCAACGAAGTCGAATGGTAAACGAATTCACTCAAGTCGAATCAATCGTCAAAGATCTCAAAGCCATCATTGATCGCGAAGACAAGCGTCATCAGATGGATCAACATCTCACCACTTCTATGCGTCATCTGCTGGAAGACGAGATTATTCCACAACTTGAAAATGAACTTGACTTTGACCCGACTCCTGAACACCTTTGGGATCTAACCGCTGGAGAACCTCCGTTATGAGCGCCCTTCTTAATGGCAGCCGTCTCTCGCCTAAAGGCTCCCGCGTTCCAACAGATCTCCTACCTCCTGCTATCCGTTATGAAGCAGCTAGGGCTGTGATCTTTGAAGACTGGGGAGACTACATCCGCGCTAACGAGTGCCTAGGCCTTAAACGTCACTACGAACGAAGAGCTATGGAGGAGTGTACTGATGCCTCGTAAAAAGAAGCAAGACTGGAAACCAGCCACCAGCTTCACCGTCAAAAAACTCAAACCCAATGGACCTAAAAATGGACAATCAACTGAAAGCTGGATGAAAGGCAAACAAATGGAGGAAAGTCGCTTTCAACAGAAAATTCAACACGACTCCTCAGACCCAGGGCCAACCTAGCTCCACGTCTCCGCGCCATACATCCTCATCGATGGGGCGCTGCATCGCATAAACCCGAAACAGGCGTTTCAGCTCTTCCGTTGAGACGCCTATTTCTTTTGCCTTCACTGCCACATTGCACTTGCCGCGATAGATCTCGTCTAACGCTTCATCCATCACATAACCTCTCCACTCAGCAACATCTCCTTATACAGGTTGTTCCGATCGGTCCATCTGGCCTCACAACCTCTCATCTCAAGCTCAGACAACATCCGTAGCTGAATGCTGCCGTTTGGCTTCGCAATCACTACCGCTCCAGCATCAACACGAATCCCAGCTCGTTCACGCAGCGCAAGGCTGTAAGCGCCAAGCTGGTCCTGGTGGTCCTTCAGCCATGCCTCTGGCTTGTCAGTCTCTCGGCTGGTCGTCTTGAAGTCACAGATCGTCAGACCAAGCTCCGTATCGATCAAGGCGTCCGCCGTCCCAGCAAAACCTTCGTCACTGCTGACGCTGAATTCGGATGCATGAATGGCCGTTACGCTTCCGCTCACCAACCAGTCGGATAAACCTCTGGCGTACTCACGGGCTGGCCATGCAACTTTCGGCGAACCCTTCTGCGCTTTCTTGAGTGCCCAACTGGTGATCGCCTTTGGAGGTCGAGCCAATCCATCATCCCAGACCTTCCATGCACCCTTCTTGTTGGCGCTCTGTCGAGCCAGCTTGGCTGCGGTCTTGAGAACATATTCACAGTGCTCGTGAGCAATGGTTCCGCGATTACAGGCCAAATCACGCTGTAAACCACTCCCTGCACGCTGTGCCCACCGCTCCAAAGCATCTTTCTGTGATTGAGGGGCTGTGTTCTTCAGGATATGGGTGACAGAGTGATAAATCTGCCCATGTTGATCCCTGTAAACCCTGAATCTGCCTGAGTTGTCCTGCTCCAGCTGCCATTGGCGCAGTGAAGCCAAAATGTTCTGCGGATCAGCTTCAATCGTCATGAATGGCGTTTTCTTGCAGCCACCTTTGGCGGAGCTGATTTTCCTTTGGCTCTACGAGATGAGCGCTGGAGACCACACCAGTTAAATGTCCGACAGTCACAGAGACGCAACCGTCCTCCATGAATGTCGTAACTGTCTTGGGTGGTTCCATAGACGCATCTCCCCAAAACTAATATATACCTAAAAAAAGGGGGCGCAAGGCCCCCGCTCCAAAATCAGGACTCGGCAAACGGATCGCCGCCAACGACCATACGACTCAGGTCAAAACCTTCCTTCTTCACCGCCTTATATGCGGCTTCTGCTTCGTCTGCATCGTGACTGTCATCACGAGGACTAGGCATCACCTCATAGGTAGTGCGGTTGTCGGAAGTCACCGTTTTGGTGATCTCGATGTCGATGTCAGTCAACATCTTTTTCCAAGTCTTATGAGTGCCGATGCTTTCCATCCCAGTACGAGTGGAAACATGACCGCACTCAAGCACCTGAACCTTCTTAGCCTCCCAGTTGTAAACAGGCCAAGTCCAGTTCAGGTTTGGCTTGCGAGGACGCTGCATTTCGACAGGCTTGTTCCTGTCTTCAAAGGCGACATCTTGGATGTAATCGCTTCCAAGCTCTTCTTCAATCTCAGCTTCAGTAGGCCTTGAAGGGAAACGAAAAGGCCGGTTCTGGGTGGGATCGTTAGGGCTTGCTTTACTGCGACCCCAAACAGTGAAGTAAAAGATGGGATCTTCCTCAAGCAAGGAAAACACCACGCCTTCACCACTGCTCAGCTTGGTGTACTGGCAGTAACTACTGGCAGAGCTTGCTCCCCCTGAGGATTCGCTCTCTTGACGGAACTCTTCTGGAATTTTCATGGAAACTTACGGAGGTTTTCGGAAGACGCCTTGAATGGCGCATGACTAATGTAAGCCGGTATTGACGCATGGTCAACCTTCGGTAGGATAAAAAAACACCCGACTCGCCCTGCAGCTAAAGGGCGAACCGGGTTTGCATTCCGTTCTAATCTTACATGAACTTCGATCAGTTCGTCAAGGCGCTGCCAGAAGGGCTCGTTTACGCCCCAATCTATGCAAAGGGCACTCGGATGCTCTCGGGCAAGCCTGCTACTGGCAAAAACCCCTTAGAGGCCAGCTACGAACAGAAGTTCGGACCTGCCGATGTAGCTCTCGCGGTCCAACGCAACCCTGACCTCCAAGCTGTTGGTGTCTTCACTGGCATCCGTGGCAATGGCATCGTCATCCTTGATGTTGATCGGAACCTCTCGAAGTACTTGAAGGCATGGGGCTCCTCGCTCGATGGCGCTCCAATAATTACTTCCACCAAGGCCAACGCAGCTAAGTACCTCTTCCGTGTCCCTGAAGAACTGTGGGCCGACGTAAAGGGTCATGGACTCCGCAAGGAAGACGGTGGAGACTACGAGATCCTTTGGGGACGCCAAGGCGTTGTCTTTGGTGCTTACCCAGGCGGCAAAGTCTCTAAGCCCGGTCAATATCTTTTAGACGGCAGTCTTGCCGACATCCCTACAGCTCCAGACTGGTTGCTGGCAGAAATGAAACAGCCGCCACGCACCATCAACAAGAAAGATCTGGACTTCAGTGATCGCACTCTGGATGAGATCCAGCAGATCATCTTTGAATGCCTTTCAGTGATTTCGCCCCAAGGTAAAGGCACCCGTGATCACTGGGTGAAGATCGGGATGGCGATTCATTCCGCACTGCCCACCGACATGGGTCTTCACCTGTGGGCTTCCTGGTCCTGTGAGGATCCTGATTACGCCTCTGAATGGGAAGACTCCAACCCTTGCGAAGAGGTCTGGTATTCCTTCAAAGGAAATGGTGTTGGCCTTGGCACCCTCATCTGGTTGGCAGACCGGGAGGACCCACAGCGGAAACGATTTTCAGAAGACACCGCAAAAATTGTGGCCTCAGCGGAAGCCAAAGTCGTAACTGAGATCCGGCAGGCCACACTCGACTTCGATGAAGTCATTCGCCGTGCCAAAAAGATCCTTGAACTCGACAACCCTGCTGAGGTCAATTACAAGCTCAACACCCTTGCTCTTCAAGCTGGCTACCGCGATCAAACTGCTCTCGAAAAGCTGATCGTTGACCAGCTTTCATTTGAAGAGGCCAAGGACATCATGAGCATTCAGGAGTTGATGGAGACCGAAACAGAGCGTGAATACCTCATCCCTGACGTTCTGCCTCATCCCTCCGTCGTCTTGATATATGGCGCTGGTGGTGACGGTAAATCCATGTCCGCTTGGGCTCTTGCTAAGCACATCGCAACTGGCAAGCCATTTGTCGTCCGTGGAAATCACGTTCCAGTGAAAAAGGGTCCTGTTGTTCTCCTGAATGGCGACCAGCCTCTTGTTCAGCTCAAGGAACAGCTGCAAGAGGTGGACTTCCCCATCACCAAAGACAGCATGATCCAGACGGACTGGCAGCTTCAGCGCTATGCCCAGTTCATCAAGCTGATGAAGAAGCATCAGCCCAAGCTGGTGGTCATTGACTCACTGATTGGCTGCTCTGGTGGTCGGGCCTTTGATGAAAACAAGTCTGACTTCGCCACTCCGCTCTACTGGCTGACCAAAAACAACGGTGTTCTCTTCCCCAAGGCCACCATCCTTATCGTTCACCACGCCAATAAGAACGGTGGCTTCCGTGGCACCTCAGCCATCCGTGACGCCGTAGACGAAACCTGGGCGCTCCGTAAGCCCACAGACGAGGAGAAAGCCTCTGTAGGCGCTTACAGCCGCCTTATCACTATCGAGAAGTCACGCTCCGGTCGGATGGGCACTCAACTCGTCATGCAGATGCAGGACGATCTGTCCTTCACCATTTCTGACTTCACTCCTGAAGTGGACGTGACCAACACCTCTCCCGCTTCAGTCACTGATCGTGTTCTTCAGAAGCTTCGCGTCGTCTACCCCGAATCACGCTCCAAAGATGATCTGGTCTGTGATCCGCTGATTGACGGCAAACCTGCTGCGATCCACAAATCACTTCAACGGCTTGAGAAGCGGGGCTTGATCGTCTCAGACGCTCCAAAAGGATCTCAAGCTAAGAACTGGACAGCCGTCCTCGCACGTGGAGAGGGAGAGAGAGTGTCCACCGCTCCAACAAAACCAGTCATGGAGCGGAATCTGCCCCTGGACACTACCCCTGGACAAGTCAAAGGTGTCCAGGGTCTGTTTGATGGAGCGGTTGAGATTGAGCTGTCTGGCGAAGAGGCTGGACACATCTAACCTGTCCACCCCCACTGTCCAGGGTCAAATCCATTGCGATCACTACGTTTTGGAGCGCCCTGGACACCCTAGACATCTATACGCGCGTGAGGGATGAACTGGACTGAGATCTTGAAGCGTGGAAACGTTCCAGAACCACCCGGCTATCACGAGACTGTCGCTCGCATACAGTCCAAACCTGCCAAACCGCGTATCAAACCGTCTCAAAGGAAGAAGAAACCTAAGAGGCGTAAGTAACATCTCCCCATGAAAGAAATCAAAACCCTCCTTCCAGAAGAGCTGATCGAAAGACTCTCTGCTGAAGCGAAAGAAAAAGGACTCCATCGGTCAGAATTGATCCGTGAACGCCTTTCACAACCGCCCAATCACTTCGGACTTACAACCAGTGATTTTCATAAAGCTGTTACGAAGGTGCGTCGTCGATCGAGCTATGGTCTGGATAGACAACAGGCTGAAAGCCTTGTCGCAACTGTCTTCAACGAACTCTTCAGCCCAAGCAATGGGGACTAAATCAGTGCATCTTCAATACTGTCAGATCTCTGATGAACACTGTCCGCTTGCGATAACTCGCTTCACCTCATTTGACTTGGACAACAAGCCTTTGAGTGTTGAGCAGGTCACTTATGAGTCCAACATGGACTATATGGAGCGACAAGTCATCAACGCATTGCGCTGCAATGTTGAAGTGAGCATTCTCACAGCAACTCCAATTCATGAATTCAAAAGGCTCTATCACATCTTCAATAGTGATAAGTGAACATACAAATTTTTCGGCACAATGATGAATGGATTGTGCTAACTGAGTCTTACACGCTAACGTTCCATCAAACCCTTGCTGGTGCGATGAGTCATGCCGCAACCGAGATCGGGGCGTCAGATCATCATGGAGCGCCTAAACAAAGCAATACAACTCTCGACGACTGGTGACCTGCAAAGAGCTGCAATGTTCCTAGAAGGAGCAAGAAAGGTCAGACAAGGCTCTCGTCGTCAACGCACCAATGCAAGATCTTCTCAAGCAACTGCATGGAAGAAAAAGGTTGACGACTCGATAACATGGTAACATTCGTCTAGTATTTTAAAGCCGATGGCCACGAAGCACGGCAACCGGGTATATATCCAAGTTTTGCTTGAGCCCTTTCGTGGTGAACTCTTCGTGGAGGAGGCCAAAACTCAAGGCATCAAGCCTTCAGCGCTCATCCGTCAGCTGGTCTACAACTACCTCGCAGAGAACACCAACGAAGAAACCTATTGCGAAGCCTTGGCCAGCGACAAGCAAAAATGGCAAGACGCCGTGGATTCTAGACTTGAAGGCAGGCGCAAAATGCGGAATTACCGCATGACAGGCAGTTACTCCGACCCTGAGCCTGAAGAAGATCAGTCCGACGCAACTATTGATGCGTCTAGCTCACCAATGTGACCTACTGCCTGCTTAAGCAGCTTGGCCTGATGCCAGTTGGTACGCACCAATGACACACATAACGCTTTAAGTGCATCCTCATCCGTGCATCCCTGAACGTCTCGCACATTTCGTTCCAGCTCTAGCTCCTCCTCAAGGCTCTGGTGAACCACGAGCCAGTCAGCCCATCCCATAGCCCTGAAGATTCTTATCAATTCATGCCACGGACGGCATGACTGTCAAGTGGTTGTTGTAATGACCTGTCTCGGCATAGCTGTGCATTGGGACGTTTGACATTGCGTGAAACACCATCTGACCAATCTTCAGGCCTGGATACAGCGGCAAAGCATGATGCAGCCGTTCATTCTTCAATTCGAGCGTGAGCTTGCTTCCGTGCCAGCCCGGATCGCACCAGCCAGCAAGCAGGTGATTAAGACCAGATCGTGCGCGGCTTGACTTGAGTACAAATTGGCAGCTGATGTCGTCGGGCAGGTTAAACAGCTCAAGTGTCTCAGCCAAGCAAAACTCGCCGGACTGAAGCATGAACGGGTCATCCTCTGTTTTGTCCGCGATGTTGATACGCACCAGATCAGGGCTATAGATGCTTTCCACCATCACGTAATCACCCAGCCTCAAGTCCAAACTGGCTGGATTCAGCAGCTCTTCATCGAATGGGACGACCATTTGGCTTTTCCGGCACCGAGCCGAGATCTCCCAATCGCACAGAACCGCCATATCTGAAACGCAAAAATCAATTTTAAGGCAGGTGAAGACATCGAGCTGCAACCCGTTGCCTTCGCGATCAGTCAAACAACGCTTCCCGGCGCAGTTCACTTCTCACGAGAATTCTACTAGCAAAACTCACTCATTCACCAGAATCACCCAACCGGTTCCAGGGCCTTCAGATTGCCAACGCTGGTAAAACGCAGCCTGTCTTATTCGGACGTTACGTCCCAAATGCGGATTGCTATGGCCACCCTTCTCCATTTCGGGATAGCCACGAGGATCTTGCATGATCCACTCTGGATCGCTGCTTTTCTTGCCTGCGTAACCACTGATCACGCTCCAATGACCACACCCCAAACCACTGCACATTGGTGGTTCGCCTAAAAGCATGTTTCCGGCGTGCAACCAGCCAACCAACACTGGCCTGCCAGCTTCGATCTCAAGCTCCACCATGTCAGCATCGCCGTCCTCACGGAACTCAGCTTCCAAACCCAAGCTTCGCAACGCTGCTAGCTGAGCTTCTACTGACGTGGTGTCCCCGTATTTGGCACGGATCTCGTTGTACTCATCATCCGTCCGAACCTTCTTGTAAAACGCTGCCACCATCGCAGCTGCTGAACTGAAGCACTCGCGGTATCCCGTTCCAGTCTTGTTGTCGAGCTGCTTGAAGTAGGGCATGAAGACCTGCTGGTCATATCCACTCTCTTTCCACGCCTGAAACCAATCAGCTTCGTGCTCCTCCAGTAGTTCCGGCGGCATTGACTCCTCAAGTTGTTTAATTGCAGCCAGCTGGTGGGGCGTGCCACGGAAAAACTGGAAAAACGGCAGTAAGGCAAGACCCATGGCCGTCAACAGCAAGGTCAACTGGATAATGCCGGACGCCACCTACTTTTCAACTCTTGTGTCAGGCAATAACAAATCCTTCAGGTGCTTCACCGCAAGATCATCCAAGTCGTTGTCAGTGCGAGTAACGATCTTCTCCAACATCGCCACAATCAACTCCTTGAACGCTCTAGAGCGCCACATCGTCATGACCAGAGGCTTAAGAACTAGAAGCATTGGATTGACCTAGTTACCCTGTAACAGTAGCTCTGTTCTGCTATGGCTTCCAACTCAGAAGATCAACACGAAAAGGAAGGCGTTTCAATGGCAGATATCGTCAAGGCTCTGGTCTTGGCTTGGAGTGCTGCACTGCTCACCGCTTCTTATCTGGGCATCTTCCCTCAGATGAAAATGGACAATACGTTCGTGGCGTCACTGTTGACTGGTGCGATGGCTTCGTTTGGCATCGAACGAAAGAACAATGGAAATGGCAACAAGAAACCTACTATCGTCGATAACAAAGACACCAAAGCTGGCATCAAATGAACCGCTCACTTTTGGTATTGGGCATCACATTGGCAGCCGCTTTGCCTGCTCGTGCTGATTTAACCCACAAAATTCAAAGCTCAGTACAACTGGAGGTCGGCGGAGCGTCCACACGCGCCATCAGAGTTGGCAACAGCTACAGCATCAGCGGAACCGGAGTGGACACCAGCGTCACCGCAGGTGGCTCTACTACCAGTGACGCTCTTGGTGGTCTTGGTGCGGCAACCAACGGCGTCAATGCCATCACGATTCCAGACGCAACCCAAAAGACTGCTGGTAACTCATTCAGCTTCGCAACCAGCTACACCCAAGGCGATACCGTCCCAACGTCAGCTCCGACCGTTGGTGCCGTTCCAGCATTCGGCGATGTCACCAGCACAGCTGGTGGCGTTAATACTGGCTTGGCTGGCACCATCACCACAGCAGGCGCTGTCACGATCTCGCCTGGCGGAGCCAATACAACGGCTATCGGTCAAGTCATTACGGAGCTGCAAACCCGGTGAGACGGCTAATCATTCTGTTGCTGTTGCCGTCGCCAGCAGTAGCAGTCCCGGTCGTTCCAAACTTCAGTCAAGGCGTGGTGTCGTCTCATACTGAGTCCAAGACGATTGTCAAAGAGTCGATCGTCTCCGAGTCCTATCGCAGCGGCTTTGAATACACAGTCAGCGGCACTGGCGTCGAACCAACAAGCGGCATCGTTAGCCCATCCATCAGCGGTAACAAGATCAACCTCTCCAGTCGCTCCAGCTGGAAACAGTCAGTTCCCGGCGCTGCGTTCCAGTTCGTTGAAACGTTGAACACGCCTGGCCTAATCGAAAAAGTCATAATCGATCGCGAGACCATCACTGAAACAGTCATCGACTCCACCAGCACGTTTAGCCAATGAGAGCGACAGCCTCTGTTCTGCTGTTCAGCCTGCTCTACACCGCTCCAGCAGCAGCACAAGTCAGTGCAACTGCATCCCCCGTCAGCAATAGCAGCGGCTCAGTCGTCAACCAGGCTGTTCAGATCACACCTGGGCAATACATGAAGCACAGCTACGGATCACAGATTCAGTGTGATTCGGCAACGCTAAACATCTCCCCCTTTGCGTCGTCTACGCATTCTTTTGGCAAACCAAACAATCAGTATTATCAAGAGCCCGTTTACGACAACAGCGACAACTTTGGCCTAATCGATCCAGAGACTGGTCTAGATGGACCCGACGGGGTGCCCGACAATATCGGTCGCATCCTGTACTACAAGCCGCAACGCACAGGCTACCGCCAGAACTTCAGCAATAACTTCGGCATCACAGCTACCTTTTCAATCCCACTGGATCGTGGACCGATTGAGCTATGCAAGCAGGCTGCGAAGAAACAAGTGGCGCTCTACGAGCAAGCCCTAGCTGACAAGCGGCTCAACTACGAGATGGGGCGGCTCAAGGCTTGCGCTGAAGCCATAAAGGGTGGTTATGGGTTTGCCAAAACTTCGCCGTTTTACTCCATCTGCGCTGATGTAGTCATCAAACCCAAGCCGGTAGAAGATCACACGCACCAGATCATTTACCCAAAGCCCGTCTTAGATCGCGAATGGCTTGATTCCGGTGACGCTGCACCACCCGCCGCTGCTGTAAAGATTCCGGTTTTACCTTACGGCCAAGCTTCTGATTGACCTTCTTCACCACCTTCTTGGTCAGAGGCTTTGCCAGCTTCTGCAAGAGTGAAGCAATCGGCTTGGCAAAGATCGCCACAGTCGTTGCAATAGCAGCAGTCAAAGCAACCGATACGGTCGGACCAGCATCAGGCACATAATTCTGAATCACCTGCCCAACAGGCACCGGATCCCACAGCTTTACGCACTTGCCATCCTGCAGCTCATAACCGGCAAGAACTTTCGTTCCGAGTTTGTTAAACGATCCGATTTCTTTTGATCCAAAGGGTGGACATGGTGGAGGTTTAGGCAACCTTGGGGGGTCGGGAGCGCCACCCGGCAGCGTGGGTTGAGGGACAGAGGCCGGGCTTGACACATCCGGCCTCTTTATTTTGGGTTGTGGTGGCTGCACCCAAGTGAAGTCACGTGGTCTGTAATCAGGAGCCTCAAAGACAGGCACCGCTCCAGTGCATAGCGTCACGTTGCCGCGTGGATCTTCCTCAAACGTTTCCGTTCCATTGCCAACAGCAATTCTTGCCCGCACGCAACCGGGCATATCAATGATTGGGAACCGCGTAGCCGTAACTGGCGGTGCTGCTGGTAAAACAGGTGGTGGTATCGGCTGACCTACAGAGATCATTGGTACGCCGATTGCATTTACCCCGATCTCAGGAATCTCCGGCATGAAGTCAGAACGGTTTACAGCAGGTCAGCTCTGGATTGAACGTAACCGCAGACGCGAAGGGCCGCCTGTTGTTTACACCGTATTGTGCGGCAAAACTGCCAGACCGTTTACCGACCCAAAAGCAATCCTCAAGTGGGTCAAATGGCCAAAAGGTACGCCTACAGGTGACGCGCTACGCGAATGGCTGACCTCGTTTGAGCAGAAAGCTGAGGCTCCCGCGCCAGAACTTGATATGGCAAAAATCAAGGCCGAAGGCTTCGGGCCTGAAGCTCATGACGACGATCCAACCGCCAACACTAAAATGGTGACTTGATTGGCACAGCTGGACCCGTAGTGGTCGGCAGCTCAGGCAGTGCCTCATCAATCTGACCTGGAACCATGTTGGTGACGATCTTCGTCATCTCCAGCGTCAGCTCGCTCATGTAATACTTCGTGAGCGCTGGAATGCGGGTGTAGAGAATCACCGACCCAGCAACCATCCCCGCAGACATCGTGAATGCCGCAACGGACATCACGTTGAAAAGCTTTTGCATAATCGCTCCAGAAAAAACAAAAGACCCCCTTTCGGGAGCCTGATGTCGGTCTGTGTGAGAAACCTGAGTTAGTTATAGCTCAGAGTTGGAATTTGCCACCAACTTTCAAGTTGATGCTGGTGTCATCGTCATAAGAGACGAAGGACAGCTCGGTGTAGCCAGGGCCAAAGCCATAGCCAGCCTTGCCGCTGATGCCGTAATCCACTTCACCAGTGTCAGGGATTTTGACCATGGGACCAATCTGGGCATACGCACCACCACCTTCGATCCCAAGATGAAGGTCTACATCCATTCCGCCGACACCAGTGTCAAGGTTTCCACCGACGTTGGCTTCAGGGTTGAAGTAGACGGGAGCTGCGTGCGCAGGAGATGCCAGCGCAACTGCTGAAGCGGCGACACCACTCGCAAGAAGAATTTTGAGCATGGGGAAGAGAATTAACGTTTTCCTTGGCCACGATACTTCTTACGCCCATGGGACGGTTTTGAATGTGATCCATTCCCCTGTCTGGTTTTTTTAGGCTTGCTGGGAATAAAAGTGTCCCCGTTAAGTGACTTTGCCACTAGATTCCGTCAGTTGAACTTAAATTCTGATATTTCAGGGCCAAGCCAGTAAATAACCCGTATTGCGGATGGCTGATCTGGTCACGACCATCAAGGAAGTACAACTCCTCAAGCCATAACGTCCGAGCCGCCATTGCTTGCACATCAGACGCTCCAGGCTTAGAGGCGATCATCGGGTCAGGTCGTTGCATCATTCAGCAGCAATAGAAAGCAGCGCCCAGCCGAGCACCAGCAGGACGCCTGTAGCCAAACCAGCCAGAAACGTCATTCGACAGGATCAGGCCAGGCTGTAGCCAGATTAGGGTTGGCAATCATGATTGGGTTGCCGTCCTCATCTACAACAGCGTGACCATCTTCGTCGGTTTGCTGAACCTGTCCCGTCCCAAACAACAGTTGTTTTAACGCTGCAACATCAGAGCAAGCGTCAATCTCAGACTGGCGCGTGTTGCAAGCTGTGCGCACTGCAGCCCGATAGGTCTGCCACTTCGTCGGCAATGCAGTCTTGGCAGCACTGAAGCTGGTGTTGACCTCAAGCACTTTGACAACGCGCCAATCAGACGGTGCAAGCAAACTGGCGGCGATCTCGTTTTGCTTTGCCTTCCATAGCGTCTTTAAGCCGGTCTGCGTTCTGCCGGTTTCGTTGCCATCTGCGTCAACTTCAGGCTGATCGTTGAGCTGCTTAGGGTTATCTACGCCCCAATAAAACCGCGCATCGTAGTTATTGCTGGTGTCGGCAACCCATGTGATGCCAAGTAACTCGCGGTCACGCTCAGTCGATAACCTCAAAAAATTCGCTGGACGTTGGATGCCGTCTGCGTCGGTCCAGGCAACGTCTAGAGGCAGTTTGCGGTCACCAATTTGGTAGCCCATGGGATTGGAACGATGGTGTGAGTTTAACGAGCAAGCCCGCCATTGGCTTGGAATGGGTTACTAGCGAA
>Ga0208767_1001368_pt1 | contig 19503 bp, 30 predicted proteins | sample VirMetDEL_Mar_21_FD_184514 | JGI IMG/M metagenome (GOLD analysis project Ga0208767, IMG submission 184514) | Aqueous microbial communities from the Delaware River and Bay under freshwater to marine salinity gradient to study organic matter... | ecosystem: Environmental > Aquatic > Marine >... | reverse complement strand
TTTGCATATAAACCGTATCTAAATTATTAGCATTATAAAATGTATGAGCAGTTATAAATTTTCCATCTATAACAAATCCAACTCTAACACTTCCCATTCCTAACCATTCATAATCTGTAAATAATATGGTTGCTTTAGTTGGATTTAAATCATATCCACTTGCTCCTGTACCATCAAGTTTATCACCATTCCAAGCTGACTGTGCAATTGGATCATCAACACTTGAACCTGATGTATAACTTCTTCTTACAATTTGATAACCTGTTCCAGTGTCTTCAAAAAAGATTCCATTGTTTGCATCAAAAGTTCCAACACGTTGTTCTAACCCAGATTCTTGTGCATTCATTACAAATGTATTAAATATAAATAATGATTTACCTGGTTGATAACTCATCACTCTTTTTGATTGTCTAATCACTTTATCACCACTAGCTGTAGTTACATTTAAATTAACGGTAGATTTATTTGCGGTATAAGTAACAGTTCCTGATCCTGTTAAGTCTTCATCAAAGAGACTGTTCTTTGACATTACATTTGAACTATCAAAAATAGTAAATGGATTAGATACTCTTAATCTTCCAAATGCATCATAAGCTGTAGATCCATTTCCACCACCGATAACTGTTGGTTCTACATTGACATTATTACAAGACATTAATTTGACCTCATATTAAACCAAGTAAATCTTTCTACTTCTTGTTTTAATTCTTCTTGAAATGCAAAATTCAATTGGTTTTTTAATGTTTCTAAAGATGCAGTAAGCTGTCTTTGATTACTGACGTCATATTGTTCTTTAGGTTCAGGTATAGGTACAGTTATTTTTGCCATTATCTTCTACCATCTGGTTGAAAATCAAATCTAAATAAACCTAATCTCCAATTTTCATCTGTAGAATTATTAGATATTTTTAAAGCAGCCAATCTTGCTCTAGCTCTTAAATCTACTTTTTGAGTTGAACTATTAATAGTGAAAGGTCCTAAAGGTGAACTTGTTTGTGTATCAGAAGGGTAATCTCTTAATTGCATCGTAATCTCTGCATCGCCTTGTAAAACTTTAAAGTCAGGTACTAATCTTCTAATTTTAATAAAAAACTCACCGTCTCCATTCGCATCTAAATCAAAATCACCTGATTGAATATAAGCAGGTATTGCAGTTTTGTTACCACTTGCATCAACTTCATTAACACCTGTTTCATGTTCGTAGTAAGTAGACTTACCTTGTGATGAACTAATTCCATTTACAGTTGGAAAGTTAGGAGTACTATTTTGTGTAAACTTAGTTGCATAAGGCTTATCAAATACGGCTTGATCTGCATAAGAACTTCTTGCTAATGTTCCTGTAACCCAAGTTTGTTCTAAATAATTATATACTACCATTCGATTATTGAAAGTACTTGAGGCATCTGGATAAAACCATGTTATTTCATTAAATAAACTATTGTGAGAGGCGTACACTTGTTGACCTCCATTGAAATTTAAACCTGGATTAGTTCCTGTTGTTTTAAAAACAAAATCTTCTACAGGACACGGCATTCTTTTAACTGATCCATCAAAAATAAAAAACCCTCCTTCATCAGACATCCAATACACCGTTGTATCCACAAATACCATAGAGTTCTGTCCAATAACACCGCAGTTTGATCCTACCTGTCTAATTGAAAACGTAAAAGGAGGCCCTACAAATTGTATGATATAAGCAGAAGTATCTGTTCCAATAAAAGTATAATCTTTACCTTGCACCGCTGATCTTATTTCTGAACCAGAATCAAGTTGAAAAGTCCCTGCTGTATTCACTGAAGTAGGTTGATAATCTGTTCTGTCCTCTTGATCAGAAAATCTTATAAACATTTTATTTTGTGTGTTTGGAGATCCAATTGTAGTTTCAGTCCCTAAATGAAATAAATGTCGATCTCTATCAGATACTATAGTCATTACAGATGCGGTGGGATTGTTTGCAATACTTGTTGCTCTTGTAGAAAGAGCAGCACCACTTAAAGATATAGGAGACCATTCAAACGACCTGCCATTGTGTACCGTTGCAATTAATATCTGACCATAATTATCTAAAGACCATATTCCAGGATTAATAGTTGTGTTAGTAGTTGTTCTAGGAGTGCCCCATGTTGAACTACCCCATAAACCTGCTCCCCAGCCATAACCTCCTGATTGCACTAAAGGTCCAACTTTAATGTAGGGTAGTGGATCTAAAGTGCCATCATTCGTGGCTCCTGTTCCCGTTTCAGCTGTGGGCATTTGAATTGTAAATGTTAAAGTTGTTGGTGTTGTTTTTACTTCAAATAACACATCATCAAAGTCAGTTGCTGTGTAATCTGTATCAGGTGAAGTAAATGATCCTGCGTTTTCAAAAGTAAGTATATCTCCAATTTCTAAATTATGAGCTCCAGTTGTTGTAATAGTAACTGTTGTAGATCCATTTGTAGTTGTAATGTTTGCACCTGTTTGTTGTCGGTCAGGATCTATTGGTGTAATGTCATAAAAAACTCCAGAGTAATAAATATATAAACATCTATTTGTTCCAATAGCAGCATATTTTCTACCATCTAAATCAGCCCATGTATGTTGTGCTCTTGCAACTCCTATTAATTCTGAAGAAGTTACCTGTGCCCAACCTCCTATTTTTTCAGGTTGACCATATCTAAAACGTACATTATCTCCATCAACCCAGTTATTTTCATTTTGAGTATCGGTCAATTGTTTATTAAATCCAGGTCTAAAAGGTATTTTTGTTAAAGCCATATGGCTATTTTATATTACAAAACAGGCTTAGTCTAGAAGACTTTAATTTCCTTGACTTATATAATCTTTCTTTTATTTAATTTGTATAAAAACATGAAATTTGATTTTTGGACATGGAACAACGTTTTTTCACAAAATGAAATAAAAAAACTAAATAAATTTATAGAAAAAAACTTAGATAAAAAAGAAACTCAAGAACATGGTGCTAGAGACATAATAGGTCATAATCATAAACAACTTAAAACAAGTTGGATATTTTACCATAATCTTAAACATCATTTGAAAGACGTAATACCTAATGCTTTATCTGTAAATCATCATTATTTTGGTTTTGACTTATATCCTTTATTAAAAAACGATTATTTAAATTACAATATTTATGATCCTGTGAAAGAAGATAATTATGACTGGCATATAGATGGATCAAAATCTGATGTTTATGATTTAAAATTAACAATATTAATTAACTTGTCAGAAAAAAAATATAAAGGTGGAGAATTTTTAATATTTAATCAATGTCCATTTATAGTAGATTCTTTTTCAAAAGCAGGAGATGTAATTATGTTTCCATCTTTTTTAAATCATAAAGTAAACCCTGTTAAAAATAATGAAAGAAGATCTTTATCTATTTTTTTAAAAGGTCCAAAACTTAAATAATGAATATTTTAGGAATTCAGTTAGGGCATCTTAGCTCTGTTACTTTATATAAAAAGGGTAAATTAGTATATTACAATCAAGAAGAAAGATTGTCTAAGATAAAAAAAGACAATTCTATTCCTATAATGTGTTTTCAACAATTAAAAAACTACGTATCTCACATAGATATCGCTTTTGTTACTGGATACAATCCATGTGAGATTTCAAGTCAGATATATTATTTATTAAAAAAATTTAATGTTTGTGACAAAGAATTTGGTACTTATTTTTTATTTAAAAGTCATCATTTAATGCATGCTGCTAAAGCTTATTTTAGTTCTGGTTTCAAAAATGCTTTAATATTTGTTGTTGATGGAAGAGGTTCTTCGTACAATTTATCTGATGGATCAATAGGGTATGAAACAGAAAGCGTTTATACTTTAGACTACCCAAATGATTTCAATGCTATTTTTAAAAAAATATATACCAGGCAAGAAGAAATTAAAAATTTAAAAGTAAATCCTGATTTTGAATCTCCTCTTGCTTATAAAATAAAAAATGTAAGTATTACTAAAGATACTATTTTTAAAGTAAGTAACCAACATGTCTTAGGTCAATTTTATTCTGCTATTTCAAAAACAATTGGTTTTGATAATGAAGAAGGTAAATTAATGGGTTTAAGTGCTTATGGAAAATCAAACCTTTCTATAAAACATTATTTAAACCAAAAAAACATTATAAACCCAAATAATTTAATTTTAAAAAACCATAATTTAATATCTTCAAAAGAAGATTTAAGTTATGAAACACAATTAAAATTTGAAAAAGAATATTTAAATTTTATGAAACCTTTTGTAAAAAAATATAGTAAATATAAAAACATTATATTAACAGGAGGTACAGGATTAAATATATTGAATAATAGAAAAGTAAAAGATTATTTTAAAAATCACAATGTTTATGTAGATCCTATGTGTGGCGATGAAGGTAATAGTATTGCAACCTGCCAACATTATTTATACACAAATAAAAAAGATTCATCTTTCGATAAAGTAAATTCTTTATACTTAGGACCAAGTTACTCTTTAAATAAAAATGTAAAATGTAAAAACTCAGATGAGAAAAAAGTAGTGGATCTTTTATTACAAAAAAACATTGTAGCTTTGTATCAAGATAAAGCAGAAGCTGGTCCTAGAGCATTGGGTAATCGAAGTTTATTAATGGATCCAAGAATACCAAATGGAAAATTTATAATGAATGAATTAAAAGGTAGAGAACAATTTAGACCTTTAGCTTGTTGTGTTTTAGAAGAATATGCTAAACATTGGTTTGATTTAGATTATTCTCCTTATATGATGTATTCTGCCTTTGCAATAAATAAAACTAAAGAAAAAGTTTCTTCGATTGTTCACGAAGATAATAGTTGTCGAATTCAAACTATTAATAAGAAACAAAATCCTATTCTTTATAAAATATTAAAACTGTTTTATAATAAAACTAAAGTTCCAATACTAATGAACACTTCTTTTAATTTAAAAGGTCAACCTATCGTTGAAACACCAACCGATGCTATTAATACTATTAAAAAATCAAAATTAAAGTATTTATATTTTAGTAAAGAAAAAAAATTGTATGAAGATAATTAATTTTAAAAGTCCTCCTAAAAATAACTGGTTTGCACCAGAATGGAATTACTATGTTTTTGAATCTAAACTAGAAAAAATAAACTTTAAAAAGCTTTCAACATATTTATTAAAAAAAGAAAAAAATTTATTAAAATTACCAAATACCATAAAACAAAATAAATATTCAGATGGTTACACAGGGTTAGGTAAAAATAGTACGACATCTAGATATGATAAATATAATGTTTTAAAATGGGACAATAAAGAAATTAGTTTAATTAAAAAACAAATAATAAGTTTTCATAATTCTATTTTAAAAAAATTTAACTTTCAACCAGTAGAAGCTTTATATGCTCAATGTTGGGTTAACATCATGAGGAAAGGTCAATCCATAAAACCTCATCTTCATTCCGTTAGTCCTAATTGTTATTTTGGAGGACATATTTGTGTTCAAGCTGAAGACACATCGACTTATTATATTAATCCAATAAATCAAATTTCTGATCCAGAAACTTTTAAAAGTAAAAATGAAATAGGTAAAATTACAATTTTTCAAAATAATATGCCTCACTACACAGATACACATGTAGGTAATAAAGAAAGAATAACTATAGCTTTTGATTTATCCCTTATTAAACAAAGTGATAATGAAATTAAATTAATATAAATTATTTATTAATTAAAATGTTCCATTCAAAGTTATTTAATATTTCATCAAGGTAAATTATTTTTTCTTTTTTATTTTCAAGGCATTGATGAAGTTCTTCTATATCAATTATAACCCATTGATCTTTGGTTTCAAAAACCATTTTTTCAGCTTTTGTTTTTAAAAAACCTTGTTTACCTAATTGATCGTCTTTTACTTTAGATATTGGTCTTAAATCAAATTTAAATTCTCTATTAGAATATTTTTTTAATATTCCTTTTACATCCCAGAGTTCAGTTCTTTTTTGAATATGGGTTGCTTTTTCATAACTTATAAAATTATCTAAAAACTTCAATTTTTTTTATTATCAATCATATCAAAATTTATAATACACCTAGTCCCTTTTGTTGGTTGTTCAGCTGTATGCCAGGTCATTCCATCAAATATTACAACAATACCTTGTTTAGGTGTTATTCTTTTTTTAATTTTAATATTTTTATAATAAGTAGTATCTAATGTGTATGCACCCTTACTTACATAGTCATATATTATAGTATCTCCATCACAATCGTTTACATAATACAAATATACTAAATGTGATCCTTTCATATCAATGTGAGGGGTGTCTAAACTTTTACCTATTAAATTTTTATTTAAAGATAGTTGTAAAAAACTTCTAATATGATGAGGTATTAATTTTTTTTTAATTTTTTTATTTACATTATCACTAATTTTTTTAACAATATTATAATAGTTACTATTAACGTTACCATTTTCCATAAAAATATGACTTAGGGCTGGCCTGTTTTGTTTTTTGTTAAGACTTGAACTAGTTACATCAGGAGTATAAAACCAAGGGAATTGATTTGAATAAAAAATATTTTTTAAATATTCTTGTTCTTGTTTAGATATTATATTATCTATTATTTGTATTTTTTTCATGACTTCAATTTTTTTCTCTAAAAAAACCAGGCAGACCTAAATGAGGTCTTGTATCAAATATATTTTTATTTGCTCCTTTCGTTTTTTTATTATTGTAATGTAAAAATATTTGAGCACATTCTTTACCTTCAAGCTTATCTCTCCAATGTTCTAAAATATTACCTTTGTATATTAACATATCTCCTGGTGCTAAATTAATTTCTTTTCCTTTTGCTTTAGTTAATTTTTTTGTTGGTTTAGGATTAAAATAAAAAGGCCAGATAGATCCACCTAAATGTATTGTTGTAGATATTTCACAACTAAATCTGTCGATGTGTCTTTGTAAAACATCTCCTTTCATATAAATTCTTCCATAAGCATAATTAACGTTTAGTTTAGTATTTGTTTTCTTTTCTACTAAATTTTTTAATTGAGCCAAAACTACTTCAAATGCTATATCTCCATAAACTGAATAGGTGTTAGGAACTTGATTATCATTCCAGGTACCCATAAAATTTGATTCCATTGGTAAATAATTTTTAGTGTAAAGAGTAAAAGCTACTTGTCTTTTTAAATAAAAATAATTAAATAAAAATTCACTTAATTCTTTTGAAATTGCATTTTTTACAACACAATAATTATTTTTTTTAAAAGTTGTCATTTAAAGTCTGGGCCTGTTATCCATGCAACTAAAGAATATCTGTTTCCTTTTGTTACAGGAGTAACACGATGTAATGTAAAACTTGGAAACAAACATAAAGTGCCTTGTTTTTTAGTAAATTTATAAGGTGTAGTTCCTTCATATAATTCTAAATCACCACCTTCATATTTAGAGGGATCTGAAAGTTGAATACTTAAAGATAGTTTTCTAGTAATCATAGATAAAGATTTATCTACATGGCTATCATAGTGTCCTGAAGGAGCTTTATAATGTGTAAATTGTAATCCTTCAGCAAAACCTTGAATATCAAAATTAAAATATTTTTTATTTAATGTAGTAACACCATCTGTTAATTTCCTATAAAGGAAGTGTGTTTTTTCATCAGGATAAATCCAACTTATTTCGCTTTTTCTATATTTTAAATTAGTTTTTCTTTTGTCTATTCCTTGTCCAATTTTTGCTACTTCTTTTTTATTTTTTTTACCAACTTCTATTACTTGTTCACATTCTTCTTTAGTTAAAAAATCTTCTATAAATGCGTAGCTACAAACTTGATCAACTTTAAATGACCAATATGTGTTATGTCCAACCATAGATGAACTTATATATTAATTTAAGTAAATGTAAATATTTATAATAGATCCCATGTGGAAGTTGTTTCATTCCATACATGAGTCGCTTCTTGATCTACTTCTTTAAACCCTAGCCATCTAGCATTTTCATCTTCAAAATAAACATGCCAAGATTTTGTTTCACCGTTTTCTTGATACTCCAAAACAGTAGGTACATCAACTGTAGGTTTCCATGTTCCATAGGTATAATCAACAACATAATTAACACCTGGTCTACTTCCTATAAACATATCTCTTTCTTCATCATATGTACCATCTACTTCTGCAAAGTTCATTCTGAGTGGCGTACCACCTAATTCATGGACTCCTAATTTTGTATTATATGAAGTTTGAACCCATTTTGCGTTTGGTTCATTATATAGGTTTCTTAAAAATTGAATTCCTAAATTTTCTTGTTCAATACCATTTTCGTCAGTAATAACATCATTCTTCACAGCAACAACTGCTGTTACTACATTATTCTCATCTAATTTTGCAAAGCTAGCCATATTATCCAGTGTAAGTCCCCGACCCAGTAAAAGTTAAAATTGTATCAGATCCGTCTGTTTGAACAGTTGGAGATCCTGTTGTTGTACCAGTGTAATTCAAAGTAGGCATTCTTAAAATAACAACACCTGATCCACCGTTACCTCCATTGCCAATACCAGGGCCACCGCCACCGCCACCGCCACCGCCAGTGTTGGCTGTTCCTGCTTGACCAGGGCCAGAGCTACCTCCGTCTCCTCCGCCACCAGTTCCGCCTGGCTCTCCTGCATTTCCTCTACTTGGTGAACCACCGCCACCGCCACCACCGCCTCTAAGAACGGGTGCACCTGTGATTGATGATGCTAAACCATTTCCACCATGTCCTTGACCAGGAGTGTTACCTAATTCTTTAGCACTTCCGCCACCACCAGTTTGTCCAGTAGGGCCACCGCCAAGATTAGCTCCTCCATTAAAACCTTCATTGGCTGTTCCAGTACCACCGCTAGGGCCAAAGTTAGATCCTCCACCTCCAGAACTACCATCGTCATCAGCAGAGGGTAATGTAATATCAGATCCAATTCCTCCACCAGAAGAGGATACGTTTGTAATGTCAGATCCAGCTAAAGATGAGGTATTTCCTTTACCTCCCCCTGTACACCTTCCTGCAGGTTGACCTAATCTACCAGCACCTCCTTGTCCAATAGTAATTGTGTAAACAGTGTTGGGGTTAAAAGTTCTTGAAGATTGTGAACCCGATCCTCCACCTGATGTTTCAGAAGCATAAGAGTTTCTATATCCTCCTGCACCTGCTCCTCCGCCATCAGCAGAATTGGGTGAAGCTCCGCCACCGCCACCGCCACCTCCGATGACTAAGTAATCAACAGAATATGGTGTAGGTACAAAAGCACCTCTAAATTGACCAACAGAAATTTGTCCTGAAGATGGAATAGGCCCATTGGGAGCAACAACTCCTGCAGGAACGTTTGCTCCTCCAGAATAATACTCAGACATAGATATTGGATTAGATCCACCAAACTCTGTTTGTATATCGGACAATCCAACGTTTGTACTAGGTACAGCCATCTTATTTCTCCTTACTTAATTTCTCTACTTTATCTGTTAATACTTTAACAGCTTCTATTAATAAACATGTTAGTCTATCATATTTTACAGCTTTAACACCATCTGGTCTTTGTGCAACTGCTTCTGGTAAAACTTTTTCAACTTCTTGAGCAATTACACCAACATCTTTTTTTCTAACAAAATACCCATCTTCACCACCTCTTTGATCTATATATTCTTTTTTCCAATCAAATAATACACCATTTAATTTTTTTAAAGACTCTATTGGATCAGGTATGTTTGTGATATTTTCTTTAAGTGCAACATCAGAGGAATAAAAAGCAGTAACATCATTAGTCGCTCTAATTTCTCCTGTAGTTCCTGAAGCAGCAGTTCCAACTCCAAATGAATCAAATTGTACGTCATTACCTGTTCCTAAACCTATGGAAGTTCTAGCTGTTGCTCCAGATTCAGCAACAAAAGTTGACCCATTTCCAACTATGAAATTTCCATTAGTAGTTGCTAATCCTGCAATATTTGTAAGTTCAGTATTGTAAGCTTGAACGTCCGTTCCTACAGTTAAACCTGCCAATTGATTTGAAATTTCTACAATATTGGTTCCATCAGAATAGACTATAGCTGCATTTTTTTCTGTAGTTCCAAATGTAAAGCCTGTTCCTGAAACAGTTTTAAATTGAACTGTAAAAGCTCCTGTTGTTCCATTTATTAAAATATAAGTTTTTTCAATAGAGTCAGGAATTGTTACAATTTGATTACCTGTAATTGTTCCTGTAAATTTTATAACAGCATTTCTTGCATTAGATAAAGTAGCATCCGTCATAGCAAGAGGAGTTGTTTGAGCTACTCCTGCAATAGATACTTCTTGATATCCAGCAATTGCTTGTTGGACTAAATTTAAATTTGTGTTGGTTTTATCGCCCCATGTCCCAGAGTTTTCCCCTGTGACCATTAACTCTAAACCTAATTCTGAATAACTTGATGGCATAATTTAATTATATCCTTATTAAGCTGCTCTATCAACCTCAGTCCATTTATTGTTAACCCCAGGATTTATTTCACTCCAAGCGGTAATGAGTACAGAACCTAATTCCGTTGACATTGAAACACCTGTGGTTTCAGCACTTGCATCATCTGCGGTTGCTTGACCTACAGCGGTTGATAATTCTACACCTGATACAGTGTACGTTGAATTATGGTCTACGTCACCCACTGCTGTCGTTAATTGAATTCCTGTAACAGAAACGTTTCCTGTACCTGTTAAACTTACATCTCCCGCTACAGAATTTAAATTAATTCCAGTAACAGCAACATCAGCATCTGCATCCGTGTCTTCGTTTCCAATAAAGGTATTTAAAGCAATTCCTGTTACAGGAACATCCGCGTTTGCTCTAGCAATCTCATTTCCAATTTGGAATGTTAAACTAACTCCTGTAGTAGGAACTTCAGTTAGAGGGAAAGCTTCAACGTCACCTGCAGATGGTGTTAAATTAATTCCAGTAACAGAAACATTAGCATCTGCGTCTGTATCTTCATTACCTATAGTGGTCGTTAATAAGTTTGTTGCAGGTATGATATCAGCATTAGCTGTTACAATAACATTTTCAGGTGCAATAGTGCTTGGACTTTCTGAAGCAAAAGGTGCCTCAGCAAAAGCTGTTAAAGTGTCTTCGTAAGTTGTAATATTTGTAACAGTTAAATTACCCGCTGAAGTAACTTCAACTGTAATATCGGTAAAAGATTCTTCATCACCAACTGCAAAAGTTAATGAATTTCCTGTTAAAGATACATCAACAACAGAGCTTCCATTAGCTGTATCTACAGCACTTGTTAAACTTTCTCCTGTAACATTAACGTCTGCATTCGCCTGTGCAGTTGAATTTTCAATTTGAGAAGTTAAAGCTATTCCACTTGGGTAAGCAATTACATCCGAAGCTTCTGCACCAAAAGGTGTCTCTGAATATGCACTAACTCCTAGAGCCATAAATTAGGCTCCTTTTTTAAGTTCTTCTATTTCTTTTTTAAGTTCTTTTACAGATTCAATTAATACTGCACAAAGTCTTTCATATCGAACTGCTTTAGATCCATCTTCTCTTGTTGCAACAAGTTCAGGTAAAACTGCTTCTACATCTTGTGCAATTACCCCAACTTCTTTTTCATCTTTTAGATGTGCATTTTTTTCTAAAGCTTCTTTTGTCCAGTTATAGTAAACACCATTTAATTTAGAAACCTTATCTAAAGAATTATCAATGTTTACAATATTTTGTTTTAAATTTCTATCAGAAGTGTTAAAAGCTGTAATATCTCCTGTGGCTGTGATAGCACCTGTTACTGCTAAAGTAGATCCATCAAATGTCATATTTGCTTCTGCATTCATACCATCAGTGCCAGTTGCAGTAACAACTCTGTTGTTTGAACCATTGGTCATGAAGTCAGATACATCAACAGAAATAGAGTCTGCTGCAACGTCAATACCAGTCCCCGCACCAACGGCTAGTGATCCAGATGTTGTAACAGATCCTGTTAATCCATTTCCACCCGTAACTGAAGTTACAGTACCTGTATTTGTAGTAAATCCAGAGTCATTATTAAATCCTGAAATATTAATATTTGCTTTTGTTAATTTCTTTTGAGCATTTACGGAGTCTACTACAACAAAAAAATCTCCGTCTGCATCTGAAGTGGAAGTTGTAAGTTCGGATAAATCAACATCAATCGCATCTGCTGTGACATCAATAAGAGCACCTGCTCCAACATTTAATGTTACATCTCCAGAAGCTCCACCACCTGTTAAACCATTTCCCGCTGTAACTCCTGTAATATCACCAACGTTAATAGAGCCACCTAAAGCAGTTGGGGTTCCGTTGATTGTAATTGAATCATTAGCTAAAGCTGTGTTTGGAATAGCACTTAATCTATCATTAGGAACCGTTCCACTTGCTAAATCCGAAGCATCTAAATTAGTTAAATTTGCTCCACTGATTGCTGGTAAAGTCGCTGGAAACCTTGCATCAGGAACCGTTCCTGAAGATAAGTTAGAAGCATTTAAAGAAGATCCATCAATAAATCCACTGTCATTATTAAACCCTGAAATAGCTATGTTGCCTTTAGTTAATTTCTTTTGAGCACCTACTGAATCTACAACTGCGAAAAAATCACCATCAGCATCAGCTGTAGAAGTTGTTAATTCATTTAGATCTACTGCTAAAGTTGGAGTAGACCCTTCGCCAGAAGCTGCTCCTGTGATACCTTCTCCTGCAGTAATAGTTGCTACATAGTCTCCAGTAGTATCTGTCGTTAATGTAACTGTGTTTAATTCTGCAATTGATCCTAGTCCTAATGTCGTTCTTTGTGCTGCAGCATCCGCATCATCTAATAATGCTTTACCTGCAGTTGTTAAATCAAAAGTTCCTGCAGTGCCTGAACCTGTAAATTGAATACCTTTATCTGCTGCTGAAGTTAATCCTCCAATTGCAGCAAGTTCTGCATCAAGTCTTGCATTAGCTACTGTTCCAGTTGCTAAATTATCTGCATTTAAATTTGTTAAGTTAGACCCATTGTTTGCAACAATGTTTCCACTTGAATCAAGGATAACGGCTTTGGATGCTGGTAATGTACAAAATACATTTTTAGTTCCTGCAGAAAAGTTTACTTTAGCATCACTATTAGATGATGATATAATTGTGTCTCTTGATAAAGTACCTGCACCAACAGTTCCAAGTCCTACTTCAAATTCACCGTTTGAGTTTACAATTGAGTAATACGTTGTGTTTGTATTTCCAATTGCAGATGAAAAAGTTTCAAAACCAGATACTGCTCCTGCAAGTGTAAAAGTTACCGTACCAGTAGTGGTAGAGGTTTCTTTTACTCTATCATTAACAACCAAAGCCATTTAAACTCCTTTATGATATTCTTAAAATTGCAGCAGATGTCGTAAAGTCAGGGAATTGGATAGTAAATGTTCCTGATGTTGCAGTTTTATCACCACCAAAATCCAAAACACAAACTGATGGATCACCAGCTACTGTGTCGTTATAAATTACTGCACCTCTCGCTGTTAATGTTACCCCTGTAAATGATAAATCATTAAAATCAACGATCGCTACGCCTGATGCAACAGAAGTTTGTTGACCAGTTAATACTCCGCCACCAGCTGTATATTGTCCCGATGGTGCCACTTCGCTTCCTGTTGTGTATGAAGTTGTCGCTGCGGATAAATTTGCAACTGATGTATAAAGTGCTAATTTAAAAGTGTTTCCACCTGTATCTAAATCATGTACTCCGTCTAATAACTCTTTTTTAAAAGAATTTGTTACTGCTTGTGATATTGCCATGTTATTACTCCTTATATTTAATTATTGGGTGAAGGTGAAGGTATTTTAACCCTTGGTACTCCATCCACAAATTCGTCTCTTCTTCTTCTGCCCATTTGTTCTAAAGCATAAGATTGAATAGCTTCATTATACCTGTTTTGATATAAGTTGTACATATCGGCAGGTCCTTTTAAGTAACCATAAGCTTCAACTAAACAAGCATATAAAATTAAATCAGGCGCTTTATTAGATAATTCTGTAGTTTGATTTGTAGTACTTAAAGCAGGGGGAGTTACAATGTAATTAAGTTGAATTACATATGCGGAATTAGGTGTTGGAGCTACAACAATACTATTTGCATCCCAATTAGCCCAATATTTAGGCAATCCTGTTGTTCCACCATTATTATACTCTGAAATAAAACTAGTATCTCTTTTATCTAAAAAAGTTCTATCGGAACCATTAATCACCTGCACAGATCTGATAATTTGCGTATCTGGTAAAGTGACATATCTGTTACCACTGGTAAAATTAGAGGTAGCATATTTTCTAGCATAATCAGCATCTACTTCTCTAAATATTCTAAATTCAGCATCTCTAATAAAACCGTTAACAATAGTAGACGTTAATACATTTGAATCAACTTCTGTATAATCTCTAATTTTTTGTACAAGTTCTGCGTAAGTCATATTATGTAATTGTTATTGTAACATTTCCTACTCTAGTTCCAACCTGTCTCTTATTATTTTCTTCAAGAGGTGAAGTTGAGGGTTGCATTCCATTTGAAGTAAATTGACCATCCCAATATTGTGGATCAAGGTACACGGTTACTGGTGCAGCTCTTTGTGGTCTAGCATTCCATAAAGCGATAGGATCAGCTTTTTTAGGTCTAGGATCTAATTGTGGATGTTTAGCTTCAAACTCTGAAGTATGCACCCATGAACCATTCCATTCTTTTACCATTTCTTTATATGGAAAAGCTTGTCCTGATCTATCTGATATGGATTGTGCGAATCTTCCTTTAGCGTATGCCATTATGACCCCTGTGGAAAGTAAACATTAGGTGTGATGTAAACAGAAGTTCTTTGTCCATCTTCTTCTAACGCTCTTTTTAATTCATCTTCGTATAATAATTTTAATGCTTGTATTCTATCAGGTGCAATTTTTTGTGATAAATAAAATGCTAAACCTGAAACCATGCATGGATAAAATCTGTAAGGCATATCCGTTGTGTTTGAATAAGCTCCTGCATCTTCAATTCTAGCAATGTAATAATAAAAAACATTTGTAACTGCAGAAGTATCTGGAGCTAAATATAAAGTTATAGTTGGTGCAATTTGTCTATTAACATAATACTGAGAAGGTGTTCCTGAATCAGATTTATTTGGAATTGCAATGTATTCAGATCTAGAAATTTTAGTTAAAGATTGTTGTGTACCCCCTGTCGTAGTTACAACCATTTCTAATACATCACTACAATCACTAGGTGTAGTGTATGTTGCTTGTCCATTAACTAAAGTTTCAGTTCGTGACTTTACTTTCCAAAGGTTAATACCTCTGTTACCCCATTCTGAAAATAAAAGATTTAAACTTCTTCTTGCTGATTTAATATCGTGACCAGAATTAGTTCTTACGCCACATCTTTCGTAGGCTTCTTCGATTGTTTCATCAATCGTAATATTAAAACTTGTAGTCCCAGATGTAGCCATGTCATGATCCTAAAATTATATTCTGCCAGACATTTTGTAATTTTTATGTCCGCCACCCATTAAACCGCCAGCTTTTGCTTTTTTCATTTTTTTAAAATCTGCGCCTGTAATTTTATCTTTAGGCTCAGCCACTGCAGCTAGTTTTTTCTGTTTAGGTGAAAGTTCTTTATCTTTTTTCATTACATTACTCCTTTTATAAATCTATCATACCACCATAATATAGTTTAGTAAATGCACCCTTAGATGCCATTGTCTTAACATTATCTGGTTTAGGGCCACTGTTGGACGCTTGGCGCTTTCGTGCGACAGCACTCGCCTTTTCTGACTTTGTCATCCGTGTGGCTTTTGCAAGTGGTACACATTTTGGATACTTTCTTCCTTTTGAACCACTGGCTGATTTTCTTCCACATTCTTGGTACTTTCCTTCTTTTTTAGGTGCACCTATATCCACCCATTTTTCTTTAAACCATTTATCTAGACTCATTTGAGTAGGTCACCATAATAATCTTCATATGATTTATTAGACACGTATGAGTCATCAGCTAGTGTAGATTTTATATGACTACCAAAATACTCTGATCTTTTTTTGTATTCTGCTGGAGTTTCTGTCTCCATTACTGGACGATGAATTTTGGCATGATCGACCATAACACCTAATTTAGCTTTTTTAGGACCCCAGTCTTTTCTTTTTACACCCGAAGGATCTTTTATTTTACCCGCACAAATCTTACTAGCATATGCGTTTGCATACGCTGACGGATAAACTTTGAATTTTCTTTTAGCGGCCGCTTTGCCTCTAGCACATAGTTTTGTCATCGTGTCTAAGCCTCTTTCGGTTGTACAACTTCTTAGATTGTACCACTTTTGGTTTAAACAGTAAACGTCCTGCTAAGAGCATTTTTGCGATAGGGTTTCTTAACTTGAAGTTTCTTTTTTTCTTGTTTTTTCTCTGTTCTCGCGCCACGTAATTTACCTTCAATTTGTTTTGGCATTTGTGATCTTGTTATTCCCATTACAATATATCCTTAAATTTTCCTATAACTGGTTTATATTTGACTTTACCCTCAGATCTAAATGCATGCAAGCAACTTGCTCTTCTTTGTTCAGGAATATAACTACAATGAATCCAACCACTATTTGGTTCTCCTGGATTATAAAACTCTAATATAAGTTGATCATATTCTAAATTATCTTTTATCCAATCTGCAACTTCTGCGTTATCTACACCAGGACATTCAAAGTCTGCAGCTTCTGCTTTTGTATGCTGACTATTAATAGAACTGCCTATGGTTAAACATAATTCACCACTGCGAAATCCGCTAGTCACAGTAACTCTTCCGAATCGATCTCTTACAGGTTGTAATATATTTTCACAAAGTGTTTTTAATTTTTCTACTTGGTCTGCTGATGGATTATTATTTATACCCTTACGAATAGCTGTATCTGATTTTGTTAATTCTGAAAGAGTAAAATTACGAGAAAGGTTCATTTTATTTTGGTTGTATAATATTTTCTATATATAAGCTACCATCAATATTTTTACCTATATTAGCTTCAACTTCACCACACATCAACTGTTGATCCTCTTGATTTATATGCCTTTGAGCTTCTCTTTTATGTTTTAAACAATCACTCATTGAGTTTTGAATTCTATGTTCAAGGAGTTCTCCATTTACAAATAAACATAATGCAATAACTAATTTCGCCATTCACACTCCTCGTATTCATTATTATAATCGTACTCTTGAAAAGTACCTTCGTTAATGCCCGTTTCCATTTCCATTAGCAAATTTAATATCTCTTGTAGCGTCTTTTAATTTTTCTATATCTTTTTTTAATTTTGCTATTTCTTTTTCATGATTATCTAACATTACACCTGTATGTACATTCTCTTCTAACATTTTTTGCATTTTTTCAATTTGTTTTGCTTGCCATTCCAAGATCATAAATTGTTCTTGATCAATAGGCTTTTGAACAGATGCCTCTAATAAATCTTTTTCAAATAACTGGTTTTTAGTTTCTAATTGATTAAGTCTTTCAATAACACCAAATGCAAACCACGCGCCAATCACGATTGCACCGATCAACCCAATTAAGTTCCGTAACGGTAAACCGATTGAAGTGTTATCTGAAATTTTTACTGACATGACAAACACTCATCAGAACCAGAATCTAATTCTGCTAGAGCTTCCTCCTTACAATCTTGGCTACAAAAAAGATCTAGTTCATCTTTAGCTTCAAATTCTTTTTTACATTGTTTACATTTTTTCATTTCTTTCTCCTCTTCTTTTTGGTAAATAAGTTTTCAATTTTTTCAAAAAAATCATCTACTGCTCCAAGCAGTTTGTACATAAATTTATCGAACATATTTTACCAGTTAGAGTTTGATTTAGAAACCTTGTGAGCTAAAACTTTTCCTTTATTTGAACCATGTTTAATAACATATCCTGATGTACCATTAGCATTAATATCTACTTCATGCCTTGCATTAAATAAAACTTTTGTTTTAGCAAGTAAAGATTGCTCTTTATTTCTATTTTTAAATAAGTGTGTAAATCTATCTTTCATATTTTACTCCTTTTTTTCTTCCATATTATAAAACATTTTATCGGAGTCTTCAGTAACCATGCTATTATCTTCTGCATCCCAGTAAGTAGTTTGGACTTTATAGTCAGGCCAGCTGTTATCAGTAGTGTATGAATTAACATGCCACAGAATGCGATTATTAGGCTGAGCTGCAAAATTACCGTTATCAAGCTCCAGTATATGTGCACACTTATGTTCTTGAGGTATTTCAGAATGTTCAACATCTAATATATTAGTATCTGGATGTGCCCAATCAATTGTAAATAAATATTTGCCATGATAAAATTTTTTATCTAAGCCAAGAAATTTTCCTCTTATACCATCCAACCAATCAAAGCAATGAACAGAAGGATAATAACTAAAACAATTCCACAATTGAAGTTCGTGCGTCTGCATATTCGGCACATCGGCTCTATCATACGATTTTTGGAAAAACGCTGAGATAGGCAAACGCCAAAAGCACGCACCGTTTGGAAGCATGATATTAAATAAGAGTGCACGTCCTGATATAGATACCAAACCGAATATAACGCAATCTTCGCTTTCATTATAATGTTCTTTAAGATCATAAAGATACTCCTTTCTTACTTTGCAATAAATTGGTGGAACATTTGCATTTAAATAAGCCATCTAACATTTCCACCTTCTCCTTGCAGCACAAATTCTTTTATCTGGAGTCTTGCTACAATTTACATTATGCATTTTCATTTGTCCCGCTGATCTTGCACAATAAGATTTTCTTCTTGCTGCTCTTTTAGGTCCAGGTTTATCTTCTGTTACTGCAGTTTTTAATTTAGATCCTGGATTTTTTCTTCTGTATGCTTCGACACCTTTTTGTGTCATTCCTGCACCAGATTTTGTAGAACGATAGTAGCCTCTACCTTTTGTTCTTGAAGGCATACCACCTTTTTTGTAGATGCCAACATTTTCTCGCTCTACACCTGTATGCTCTTCTAGATAGTCCCCATAATAATCATATGGATTCATTCTATCTATCATGATTAACCGTTAGTAGTTGATAAATTAGGTCCTGAAAATTTGTCAGTTAATAATGTAACTGCTGCAACACTTGTTAATGTTGAAACATAAATACCTTGCGGAAATAAAATACCATCTTCTGGAAAAGAAAAGTTAATAATATCTCCATCTGGTACATCTGCTATGAATAATGTATCACCTGTTGCTGAAGTTGTTTTTAATTCTACAACTCCGTTTCCTCCACCGCTTGAACCAACGATGATACCTCTAAGTCTAACTGGGGGAGCAACGATTGCATTAGTGGTCGCTGCTATAAATCTTGTTGCTTGTATGTCGCTTTTAAAACTCATAATAGTCCTATTATAGTGTTTAAATACAGGGGCGTAAAGACTACGCCCCTGTAAAGTATATTATTACGCTCCTGGAGAACCGAAGATTCCTCTAGGGTCAGACCAACCGAAGCTGTATCTTTCTCTAGCTTTAAATCTTACGTTT
>Ga0208767_1001367_pt1 | contig 19510 bp, 28 predicted proteins | sample VirMetDEL_Mar_21_FD_184514 | JGI IMG/M metagenome (GOLD analysis project Ga0208767, IMG submission 184514) | Aqueous microbial communities from the Delaware River and Bay under freshwater to marine salinity gradient to study organic matter... | ecosystem: Environmental > Aquatic > Marine >... | reverse complement strand
TGCCGCCGGTTACGAGCTTAACAGCATCGCCTTTAAAAATGTTAGACGCATAGCCGCTTGCAATAGAGTACAAACGAGTAACGCCAGCATAAGGAGTGCCGCTAACCATCTTAACCGGTACAAGCCCGTAAGGGCCAGATACAGTCGGATAAGCCATTGTTAGCTCCTAAAATTAACCTTTACCAAAAGTAACCGTGGACTTTCTGTCGTTAAACAGAGGCATCCTCGGATCATTTTCGCGCATCAGGTTGTTATCCACAGAAGTCATCTGGCCTTTGGCCTGTTGCTGGTAGTACTCATTACGCTCATCTACCAATTCCTGTGGTGCCTTGCAGAGCAGCAGACCACCTATAACGATATTATCTTTAAACCGTTCATTTTCAATTCCGGTCAAGAAAATCTCTGGGTGATCGGTAGCCAGCACGGGTTCCCAACCTTCACGCAGTTTTGAGGAAACATTCGTAGGATCAGGTTGACCCTGAGTACTAATACGCACCCAATGGTACGTGTACCCCGGCTCAGGAGTCGGATTAGGTAGGACTTCGGGGCGCTCCCACGCCTTTTTACGTGGCGTTCGCTCACGCTTTTCTAAGTCTCTATTTAATCTATTCTCAGCCATTATGAATTCCTCGATAGTTGTGCAGCCTGTTTGGCGTATTGTTCCAATGGAACTCCAAGTCTCTTTGCTATAGCAACTTGTGATTGAGTTAGCCTAACTTTCTTAGGCCCTGTGCTCCGCGTAGCGGGTGCAACCACGTTACTAGGTCGTTTTTTAGGCGCCGCTTCCGGCTCATCTTCTATCCCGTCATCAAACTGATCGGGGAAGACACTTCGCATACGAGAATTTATCTTCTCGTAGTAATCATCAGATTTAGGGTCTACACCCTCTTTCACTAATTTAGTATGCAACCCAAGGGCAAAAGCCGTCATTTCATCATCAGAACCAAACCACGGGTTATCATCGCGCCATGCTTCGGCCTTCTCATCACGCTGAACTTCTTGCGCTCTGGGTGCTTCTTCCTGCTGTTGTACTGTATTAGCGTTTGTTTGTAAAGAAGTTTCCGTAGCTTGGGGAGCTTCTTGTTCTTTACGAGGACGCATACTTTTAGCACGAGTTGCACGAGATTGAGCGTCGTGTAGTACTTGTTGCGCTTCTAAAACTGCTTCTGAATCGCCTGACTCATAAGCCTCTTTATATTGCCGTCTTGCAGCTATTAGTTCTGCTTCAGCTTTTTGCTGTGCAGCTATAACCATAGCATTATAGCTACGGTCACTATTTTTCTTAAGTTCTTGATTTTCTTCAACTAATTTCTTTGCGTACTCTTCAAGAGCTTCACGCTCACGCATAGCCGCTTCTTTGGCTCTACGCTCATCGTGGTACCCCTTACTAAATTGTTGAATACGCTTTTTGACCTTCTTAGAGTAGTTTTCTAACTCTTCGTCAGTCACGTCTTCTGGAGGGTCAGAGGGTTTTCTACCTTTATCGGCTTCAGGAGTATCGTCCTCTACCTCGATTTCAACCTCTCCAGCTTCTATTGTTTCTTTAACTTCTTGTTTTTTCTGAGGTTTTTGCATATCCTCACGGCCAACAGCACCCTCTACTTCTAAATCAGTAGATTTTTCTTCTGCCGCCTCAATTTCAACTTCCTCTAAATTTCCTTTTTCTTCCTTATCTGGATCAGGAAACTCGAACTCAACTTGTTGCATCGCCATACTCTATCTCCTATGCGCGAGTTATACCGCTCGGATCGGGGACGACAGCCTGAATAGAGTCGTCATTCATTAATCGATACTCTTGCCTACCTATCTTGAAACGAGTACCAGTATTTGCTCGGAACATCACATAATCCCCTTGCTTACACCAAGGGCCTGTGGGGAACCGATCTTTGTCCGCATAGGCTTGTTCGCCCATGTCAATAACACAACCTATGATAGACAGAATGTACTCGTCTCTAACTGTTTGATTTGACTTAAGAATTTCACTACCTCCAAAAGTCTCTTCAATGTTAGGTAAGGCTATAAGAATGTGATACCCAGCAGGTTTTGGGATTTTGTTCTCTAACTCTGCTAACTCACGTTCTTGTTCTGCTATCTTTTCTCTACGCTGCTTTTCTAGTGCAGTTTCAGCATGCACCCCATCGGGGGTAATACTTACCGTCGCTTCAGTCATCTTCAGCTTCCATATAGTTACGCGAAAGGTCGGCTATCTCTCTACGGGCGGTGGCTAGACCTCGAATCACCCCGCACACTTCTTTGTACCCAGCAAAGTCTTTTGCTCCTCCACTGTTTACAAATCCTTCTTGCTCGCGCTGAATATCAGCGAGTTTTTCATCAAGCACGTCAAAGACGGTTTTCGCCATAAGTTATTGCCTCCTTGGGGGCATTTCCTGTGCTTTCGCAAGATCAAGTATTGCTTTGGCTTCATCCAAGTCTTGTCTTGCGCTGGCTTGGTCTACCTGAGCAGCAACGCGGGCGGCTTCAATAGCAGCGGATTTATCTGCTTTCTGCTTATCAAGCTGAAGTTTGGCAGCATCAAGTGCGGCGTCTGCCTGATCTTTTTGGGCCTTACGCTGTTGTTCTGCGGCTTTAATCTGTAGCTCCTGCTGTTGCATTTGAATAACAGGGTCTTGAGCTTTCTGCTGTGCAGCAGCTTGAGCCGCTTGAGCTTGTTTAGCTTGAGTATTCTGGATAGCAGCATCAGAAATAAGACGCGCCAGCAATACTTCATCTTTCTCGCTCAGTTCTTCATTAGGTGCGGGTAGAGGCGCACCAAGTCTTTGTTCAAGCTGTACTCTATAGTCAAAAGCAATGTGCTCCGCAACGTGTGCATTTAGGGCTGCAACTATCTGTTGCGCTGCGGGGTTCTGACCAATAAACGCCGCAATCTGCGGGTCTTGTAAGAACGCTTGGTGAGTTCTGATATGTGCTGCATGATCTTGGTAGATGAATGCTTTGATTGGTTTACCCACCAACACATTCATGTTTTCGCTTACAGGATCAGCAGGTTTAATATCGTCTTTCGTCGGTACAAGTTTGTCGGCGTTCTTAATACCTAAAACTTCAATCATCTGACGATGCAACTGTGGCAAGTCATAGATTTGTGGGGCGGCCTGCGCCATTTGCAGTACTGCTTGATACTGAACGACTCGTTGAGCCATCGTACTGCTGTTGGGATCGCTGACGGGAATAACATCCACCACGGCGTAATCGTCTCGTTTAGCACGAGGCTCACCACGGTCAGGCACGTACATGTACTCTTCCGGAGCGTACTCAGCAATGATAGCCCGCAAGAGTTTGAACTCCTGCTTCATCGCATAATGTACTCTGGACTGAACAGCAGCCATTGGCTTGAGCGTACGCTCAAGAAGAGCAAGCGTTGTTCCGACAGGTGCATTAGCACTCATGTCAGAAATGTTCATATCAGAGATCGCACCTAATCTACGACCTTCTTCTGTAATACGCTGTAAGAGAGCTAATAATGTTTGACTTGGCTCCTTGTAAGGGAGCGTCATTATGTTCTCTTTAATACTGCCGGAGGGCACGTCTACATCACGGAACTCACCGGGGCCGATGGGGGTATCGTCTCCTTTGACCCGTAAACCACGAGACTTTAAGCCCCCCGGCAGGTTTGACAGTGTACCTGCGTCAACTAACTGACGAATCAGGGAAGTACCTGCTTTAGCGTATCCACCAATAATGTGGATTAATCCAAGTCCATAAAAACCAAAACCCGGCACATAAACATAATGCACGAAATACTGACGCTTAAGCATCAACGGGTCTTCGGGGTTCCAGTTACGACGAATAGAAAGTACTTCTCCGGTACCTCTTTCTATCGCTACAACATAAGGTTTGGCTATCTGTTTATCTTCATCACCGGCTTCATTATCAATACCATCAATAACTAAGTCAGCATGAACCTCAAGTACGGTATATCTGTCGTCCGAAGTAATGGAGTATCCTCCCTCTTCGGCTTTCTTCTCTTCAATATCTGTGTGGTAAGGCGCAGGATCATCAAGATCAACTTCACGATAGAATCCCCCCGCCTGTAGTTTAAGTAGCTCGTTCTTAGTCTTACGCATCACATGCGTAACACGTTCGGCACTTTCTATATTAGAAGCACCATAAGGTACGACTACATCTTCAGCAGGTATGTAAAGTGCTACTTGACGCCCTATGTTTGGATCGTAATAAACTTTTTTGAAAGCTGAACCTGCAAGACCAAGGCTATACAACATGCGTTCATGTTCTGGACGGTACTCCGTCATTACTTCAGTCAGTTCATAATTCATATCAGCCTTAACGCGTAAGGCTGCATCTTCTTTCTCTTTAGTTATCTCACCAATTATCTTTGTCTTAACTGGCCCACCGGCAGGAAATGTTTCACTCATCGCTTCGGCTTGGAAGCGGATAGCTGCTTCGGCCAGCACGTTGCTGTACACACCACAAGCATCTTCCCAAGGTTCAGTGCGCTCTTCATAAGTAAAACCCAGCACTTCCAAACCTTTAACGAAGGTATCCGCCCACTCTTTACGGCTGGCAGTATCACCTTCAAAGGCTTCAACCAAATCAGAACCTAATGCACGTAGCTCGTTCTCTTCTAGGTATTCAGCAAGGTTAGCGTCGAACGGCGCGTATTCTGCTTCCTCGTTCTCTTCCCCACCGAAGTTTATCTCGATGCTGCCGTCTTCAAGCTCAACCTGCACGGGAGCATCAGACATAACTTCCATCTCGACAACCGCATCAACGTCTTCGGGTAAGCCGTCTGGGGCTTGGTATACACCTTTCTCTATCGCCATAATTATTTACCTTTAGTAGTAACCGCCCCTACGTCTGTATAGTGGTTGTTCATCTGGCTCATCGGTCGGGAGCCTGATAAACCCGCCTTGTCTAAAACGCATCAATGCCATGATTGTGCTGTCCACGAGGTCATCGTGCGACATAAAAGGAAAGCCAGCCACTTCCTCAACCAGCTCTTCTGCCCAACGTGTTTGTGGAACCCACACTAAGCCGGAGCTTACTATATCCGCTACGGAGTTTAAACGAGCGATCTTATCACCCGATCCCCTGTGAGGGGTATATTCCTGCACCACCAGACCCATCCGCCGCATCTCCTGATATAACGGCGTACCACTACTTTTCTTCTCCACAATAAACGCATCCGGCTCCCAAGAGTTAAACTCGCCATAGGCCAATTCTTTTAACTCGGGGAACTCTAGCCGTTTCTTAATACTATTAAGGAGGATGATGGAGTACCGATTCTCCTCCTCATTATAAAAAACACCCCACGTAGTCAGGGCCGTGTAGTCAGCACGGTTGTTCTTCTCAGCCGCCGCGTCGAGCGACATTATTATGTATTCACAGGGTGGAGGGTCTTCTTTGACCCACTCATTCCACCACTCACGTTTAACAATAGCCGCCTCTTCAGCCGTGGGTTTCTGCTGATACTGAGCATTCCACTGGAAAAGAGGCATCGAAGCCTTAGTGCGATACAGCGCATCTAGGTTAAAAAACTCAGGCCATAGGGGCTTTTCAGTCGGCTTTGCGGGGTTATCAGGGTTCTCAATCTCCAGAATTGCTGGAAATTCCACCACTTCATACGCATCTGCAAGGTCAGACTGCGCCATATCCCGTACAACACGGCCCGTCAGGTCATCCAAGTGCCATCTGGTCTGTACAATAGCCACACGGCCTGCGGGCATCAGACGTGTTCGCGCACCGTAGGTAAACCATTCGTAGGCTTTGTCAAAAACGTCCAAGTTTCCGTTGATGATGTCTTGTTCGTTGTGTGGATCGTCAATAAGTAGGAGGTGGGCACCACGACCAGCCAAAGCTGAACCAACACCACAGGCAAAATACTCCCCACCCGCACTCGTATTCCACCTTCCCGCGCTTTTTGAGTCCTGTGCGAGCTGCACATTGGGAAAAATCGCCTGATATTCTTCGGTTCCAATCAAATTCCTTACTTTTCTACCAAAATCCACCGCCAAATCAGTGGTATGGGACACCATCAGCACCTTTTTGTCCGGATTCCGCCCTAAAAACCACGCTGGAAAGTAAATCGAGATGAGTTGGGACTTACCGTGACGCGGAGGCATGTTCACACAGACCCGATCCTTACCAGATTCGGCCTGTTCCTCCCCTTCCTCGTTGTAAACCTTCCCTTTCTCGATCTCCATCAGGAGATTTGCCAGCACTCGGTGGTGTTTTCCCACCTTATAGTCCGGCTGCATGGCCTTACAGAATTCAATCAGGTCGTTATAGCAGGCTTCAGCCCGTTTCCGAGCCTCAAGCTCCTCAACTATCCGGTAAATCTCAGCTTGTTCTTCCGGCGTGTACGAATCTAGGTTTTCTAAGAGGAAGTCTACCTCTTCCGCCGTAAACTCCGGAGGTGGGGGTGCCGCATTTAAGTGTTTAGCGGCCTGCGCTGTTATCATGTCTGTGTGCTTCCCACTTCTTCAGGGGACAACTTGCCAACATCAACCAGATTTTAGCCTCCATCCAGCACCCACATATCTTACAAGTATGCAGTGTGGGTCTGAATTCGGGGCAGCTACGGCAAATTTCACCACGTTCAGCAGCAACTTCACTCCGCGTCATTAACTTCCCCCTCCTGCTCATAGACCCCTTCGGCGTTTTGCTTGAGTACGGTCAACTTCTCCCGCAATTTCTCACGTAGTTCTTCCGCAGTCTGGTGGGTTACCGTAATTTCCTTGCGATCTGTGAACAGTCCTACGTCTGTCATCTTGCCCAACAGCTCCAGAGCCTTAATACGAATACGGGCGTCGGGGTTCTCAGTCTCAAGTATGAGCTTGTTTGTTACGGTATTACGTATTTCAGCCGCGCTTGTTGCAATAAGCTGACCAAATTCTTTAAGGATACCGTGAGTTTCTACAAGGGAGGCCGGTGTCATTGAGTTAACACGGGAAGTAGAAACGGTTTTTGAGGTTTTCTCTACATCTGCTGCGTACGAAGTTAGCAATACAGCAGCTACATCACGATCTTCTTCAGTAGCTTCAAACTCCAGACCATGATCCTCTAACTCGTGAATCGTATTGCAAGCCGCTTCCGCACGAGCACGTAAGTCCATGTAAGGAACATCATCTGGTATTTCAATGCCAAACTCTGGCACTAAAGCAATAGCCATACAAACACCTTTCCGCAAGCCGAAGCCGTTGGGTGCAAGTATATAGACCAAAAAGAACCCTCGCAACGTGTGGAGTCGTCGGCGAGGGCATAAATAGGGGCGCTCAAGGAGATTAATAGGTGAAACATGTAGCCCCTAACTCACAATATCACGCGTGTTGCAGAAATCAAAGAAGTGTTGGGATGTGTTAGAAACTGTTAGAAAGTGTTAGAAACTGTTAGATAAAAAGTTTTCCAAAAAAAGTGGCATAGGTGGCAGAAAGAACTAAAAGCTAAATGGGGTAAGGGCTATAGCCTGCCACTAAAATAAGAACATTGCAGAAATCAAAGCTAAGTTAAATAACAAAAATTTGTTTGTGTAAGTACCTCGGGACTCCTGACGGGGGGTATGCCGGAAATGGAGGGGGTGGGGTAAGTAGGACGGGGTTTCAAAAAGAAGGGGGGAGGGGGCATTGCAACTTTGCAACCTTTGTTTAAGGGGTGGTCGCAAGACGTACTTAAGGGGGTGGGGAGTAAACTTGTTTAGGTAACTTAGATTAGCCTCCCGCTAACCGGGCTAGTGGGAATTTTGGTTTGTCACAGAAATACCAAATCGTTTGAGCGTAATAGTATGCGCGAACTACGTATGGCACCAATTTGTGTGCGCGGGGGGTGCACGGGGGGTGGGGGTAAGGGGGGGCCTATATAGGACAAACAAAGCCCCCATTGCGTAAGTCACTTACGCACTAAGTGATTAGATTGTGGAAAATAGCATGGTCAATCAGTGGGAAATGTGGATAATGGAAACCATCGCAGCAATCCTGCTGCGTGTTCACTTTTAACTGGAGATATCAGAATGTCTGATTCCGTTAAAGCGTTCTCACCCGCACTGGTGAGCAAAGGGGTTACAGCCGCACTTGATCGGTTGGCTGCTAACATTTCACTGGCCGCTTACTTCAAGCACTTGAAGGCAACGCACAAGGTTGATCTGGCTAATATCAAGCAGTATCAGGGCGAATTCGACCGAGTGTCGATTGCTTACCTTGACGTCAAGCTCAATGCCGATGACATCGATGACGATGCCAAGCGGAAAGCGAAGGTAGTCACCAAGTGGCTAGCGAGTGCCAGTGATCTCAAGGGCAACGCAGAATCGCCCTTCCTCAAGCGCGAAGGTAAAAACAAGGGCAAGCCCTACACCAAGCGCGATCTGGAATCATCGGTGCGCGGTTTCACCCGCGAATGGATGGGCCAGTATGAACGCTTCCTTACTGGCACCAAGCGCGACAAGGGCGAGCGCAAAGAGAAGCCCGTCTTTGTTCGAGACATTGAGGCAGCATGGCCCCGCCGTGCCGCGCTTCAAAAGATCGAATCGCCGACCACTGCTGAGTATGAGCAGGTCAAGCTGTGGACTGCATTGATCGACCACGCAGTCGCGTCATGCCCTGAAGCTCTCAAGCTCAGGAACACCAAGCTTGCAAATGCCCTCAAGGCAAGCAGCAAGTAAACCCACCGAGGGGCGAGCAATCGCCCCTCTCTTTTCTGGAGACACTTATGTTTACACGTGAAACCAAGCAGGCATTGCGCGAGGCCCTGAAAGCCTGTGGTGATGCTGAGAAATTGGCGAGAGCCGCCGATTGTCTCGCAAGCTTTAGCATTAAGGTTGACACCAAGCGAGTGCAGCAGCGCCTTGAGGTATTGGCGCATTATGAGGCGCGAATCGCCGAAGTAGTCGAAGGGCTTGATGAATTAGATCTTCTGTGGATCGATGACGCTCAGACCACTGAGTATCAAAATGATTTGGTTCGCATCCGCTCATCGGCATATGCCAAGCAGCGCGAGCAGCGCGATTAACATCAAGGGCTGGCCCAATCGGGTCAGCCCTTTTTTTGTGCCCAAGCCCTTCATAACCAGTTCCCTCAAGGCTGTCGGCTATCGGCTCTACGAGAACAAAATCCCCTAAGTACCCCGTCGTTGAGTAAGTCACTTACGCACTACCCCCGCATAACCAGTTCCCACAAGGCTGTCGGCTATCGGCGCATACTGCGTAAGTCACTTACGCACTCGTCGGCTAATTAGACAAACACGTTCGTTGTAAAAAAGGTTGCATTAGCTCCAATGGTAGCAATGGGTGGGGGGTATCGGAGTTAATGCGACTTCTTAAGTTTTGGCAAAAGTTGCAAAAGGGGGTAAGGTTTTCTGGGGGGTGGGTTGGACTAAGTTACTGTTATATATATATATTTTATTTTTTATTTTTTTATCCTTATCCTTTTGCAACTTTGGAGCAATTGCAACCTCGAAAACGTCACCTCTAGGAATTCCCGTAAATCTGGGGGATTCTCTCCCCCTCCTCCCCCCTTCGCGCTATGTTTCCTGAAGACCCTCCAAAAAAGGTTGCAATGGTTGCAAAGTAGCAATATACCCTCAAGCCTGCGTAGTTACTGGGTTTCGTTTTGCTACCTACCGAAAAACCCAAAAGTTGCAAAGTTGCAATAGCTTGACTAGATAGAACAAACGTGTTTGTGAAACCTTGACATAAACTTGTTTGTGTCGTATAATTATAAATAGTGGGAGGTCGGACTGCCCACGAGGGACACCCCCTCAAATTAACCAACCAACTGCGTAAGTCACTTACGCAACGGAGACCACTTATGAAGACCAAGCACAAGATCGTTTACAACAGCATGCCGTATGGCGCACTAGCTACTATCCCAAAAGGTACGCCGGTGACGCCGGCCCACAACCACCCGCACCGTGGCTACTGGGTTGAGAACTGGAAGGGTATGACCCGCGCCCAGAAGAGTTGGTCAGAGAACTACGGCTTCCATGTAACTGATGCGGAGGTTGAGTAGCCAATGTCGAAAACAAAACGATACCTGCTATCAGAACAAGGTTGCCGTTACTGCGACCTGTTGTATCCGGCAGAACGCGCCAAGCATTTTGCCTACTGTGTCCCCTGTGCAAAGGCGCAGGGGTTAGACGGGAAGATAGCCTTCCCAATAATCGAGCAACACAAACAAGCTGCTGCGGTCTGCTCAATCGAGAGTGCGTTCGAGACAGCTAAACAATTCAATCCAAAGCGATGGGAGAAGTGAGGATGGATGAGGAGTTAAAGAAACACGTCATTAAGTTGATGCAGGAACACAGGAAGAAGTTTGCGCCTGCGTCAGACTTGTACACAAAAGAGCGTTTCTGGATCAACACGGAGGCAGCAACACTCGAAGAAATCCTGCAATCGGAGAAGGAGATGAGGCAACAGGAGAGAGAAGAGTTTATGTACAAGGAGACACTGCGCTGGGCACAAGCACGGCAAGACGAATTTTTTAATGAGGAGAAGTGAGAATGAAAGAAGTAATTTTGTGTGATCTAGACGGAACACTGGCCGATGTGAACCACCGGCTGCACTTTATCAACAACCCTGACGGTACGAAGAAGACGCGGAAGGAAAGTGATTGGGATAGCTTCCACACGGAGTGCATCAATGACGCGCCGAACAGGGACGTTATCGAAATAATGGAGTCGTTGATACTCGGACACAACTCAGGCTGCATGGTCTGCGGAGCGGTGGAGCGGGAGGTTTATTTCCTGTCTGGGCGTAATGACGTGGTGCGGGCCGAAACTGTCCAGTGGTTACAAAAACACGTTCACGAGGATTGGGATTACGACACCCGTTTAATCATGCGTAAAAACGGCGACTTCCGACCCGATACCGAGGTCAAACTCGAAATGGTACAGGAACTTGGTCTCACGCCGGATGACGTGCTGTGCATACTAGACGATAGGCAGTGCGTGGTGGATATGTGGCGGGCGAATGGCTTCCGCTGTTTACAAGTCGAAGCATGGGAGGAAGTGAATAGACCTAGCCAGAAATTGGTAGACGCAGTTATTGAAGAGATGAAGAGGGATATTGCCAATAACGATTGGACTGCCATTGATTCGCTTTTGTACAACGTAGACCCTGCCTTGTTGAAAGGTTTTTTACCCGAGGAGAACGACAATGAAAAGAAGTAAGCACGCCGTAGGCGAATGTTACAAGACCCTGAACATCCATGACCCACACGAGCAATACGTATGGAAGGACGATGGCCTACCGTGGTGGGTGCGTGCGCTATACGGCGTGGCGTTTCTGGGTTTCATAGCAGCAATCACAATCTTTGGACTATTACTGTAGGGGGATTAGCCATGCAAGATAAACACGATTCTGTAACCCTTGACTGGGTGGGAGATGTGTGCGATAATGTGAAAACACTGTCAAGCAGTGTGGAACAAAACCAAACCGAAGTAAATCAAACCAACGAATGCGTAAGTGACTTACGCAAGGAGACACAAATGAACCTTGAAACACAAACTCAACTTGAAGACGCAGTTGTACCTTCCATTGCAACGAGCGCGAAGATCGTCAGCCTGCATCGTTCGGTGCCTGACCTGACTAAGAACGATACCGAAGCTGCCGAGGCACTGGCTCGGTTGAAGTCTGCCGATCCGTCAGCGATCAAGACCAAGAAGCACTTGATCGACTGTGCCGAACACAAAGCGTTACAGAAACTCAGTCGCGCTATCTACCGGTATCACATGGACAACACGCTACCTTGGGGTGACCTTGGTTTGCGGCTGTTGCCCAACGCCAAGCAGATCGACTACACGAACCAGATGGATGTGTTCTTTGATGAGTTCTACGCTCTCAAGAACTCGTTTCTACAGGTTTACCCAAGCCATCCAGCTCAGGCTCAGGTTAGGCTCGGGGATATGTTCGACGAGTCTTTGTACCCGTCTGTGTATGAACTTGATCGCAAGATTAAGATTCGCTTGGAGTGGGACTACATGGTTGATCCGCAGCACTTTCTTGTTCAGGTGGGTGACCAAGCTAGTCAGGAGTCCAAGTCACAGTATGAGGATATGCTCAAGCGTAGGATGGAGTCTGCCTATACCGATGTGTTCAAGCGACTGCGTGGGCCGTTGGAGAACATGTCCAAGATGCTGAACTACTCCGGTGACGATAAGCCAACTGGGTTTCAGAACACTCTGGTTGATAACGTGACCAAGTTTGTGGAACTCATGCGTAGCTGTAACGTGACGGGTGACGCAACCATGACCCGTATCACCAACGATCTACGCTTGGCATTGAACGGGGTGACACCGGACGCACTGCGCAACAGCGAGTCGCAACGGATACAAACCAAACAAGATATCGATAAGATTATCGAACAAATGCCAACGCTAGACTTTTAATCTCAACTTAACTAAACTTAACCAAACTAAACAAAACGGAGACTTCTTATGTCTGCTATTCAATTTGATAACACTGTGGAACTCAATGCACTTGCCTATGCCATCGCAGCGGTGGGTGGTAAGCAAACCATACTTGTCGAAGGTGACATGGGTTCGGGTAAGACTTCTTTACTTCAAATGCTTGCCCGTATGTTACCCAAACACGTACCGGTATACTTCGATAGCACTACCAAGGACGTGGGCGATATGTTCGTGCCTATGTTCGACAAGATCGACGAGCAGGGTGTGGTGCGGTATGCGGTGAATGAGGAACTGGGTTTCCATCACGGCAAGCCAGTGATCCTGATGCTCGACGAATTGGGTAAGGCTAACCCTGCGGTGAAGAATGCGCTACTGCGCATCATGCTCGAACGTGAGACTGCCGGTGGTAACAAGCTGCCCGAAGGCTCAATTGTGTTTGCCACAACTAATAAGGGCGCCGAAGGTGTTGGGGACTTGCTGCCGCCACATGCCCGTAACCGGATCACCGTGGTGTGTATGCGCAAGCCCGACCATAAAGAGTGGGTAGAGTGGGGTATGGCAAGTGGTATTCACCCCTCTGTATTGGGTTGGGTAAACGAGAACCCACAACTCATGCAGAGTTTCAGTGACATCAAGGAACCCAGTGAGCGCACGTCTACTGAGGAGTACCAACGTCATCTGGACGATGCGAATCCGTACATATTCCATCCCAAAGCCAAGTGGCGTACTGCGTTTGTTACCCCGCGATCTCTGGAGGCAGTGAGCAACATACTCTGGAAGTCTGATGAGTTTGACAAACAAGTTCTCATGCAACTGATGATCGGCACTATCGGTGAGCGCGGTGCGCGTGACCTGATGGCGTTTGTGAACATGGCGAACGACCTGCCTAAACTTCAGGAGATCAAGGACAATCCTGATACGGCCAAGGTGCCTGAGTCCCCTGCGGCCCAGTGCATGGTGGTCTACCGTACGCTTGCGACTATCGAGTACAAGTGGGTGGCCAACTGGATGAAGTACCTGAACCGACTACCTAAAGAAGTACAGGGTTTGTTCGTGAACGGTGCGCGTAAGGAGACCTACGTCAAACGTGATGTTGTATCCAATTGCAAGGAGTTTGGTGATTGGTGTCTGGCTAACGGTTACATGTACGCACAGGACAAAGTGTAAGGGGGTGAATCATGGCTTTTACAATACAGGCACAACTGACCGCTGAACAGCGAGTCCAGAAAGCAGTCGTTACAATTATGAACAACGAGCGGTACTACGCGTTAGCCGGTGTTCTGATGATCGGTAGCAAGGAGATAGTGGAAGATGTTCCTACAGCCGCAACCAACGGGCGCGACGAGTATTACGGTAGGGCATTCGTTGATGGTATCTCTGATGCACAGCTACGGTTTGTCATACTGCACGAGTGTTACCACAAGTTGTTTCGTCATCTGACTACGTGGAAACATCTTCACGACGAGGATCACAGACTTGCCAACATGGCGTGTGACTACGTGATCAACCTGATTATCAGGGACGAGAACCCTGATGGCTTTGTCGAGTTGTTTGATTGGATATGTATTGATGATGCCTACGCCGGTATGAATGCCGAGGAGGTGTACAACATACTCAAACAAAAACGGCAGCAACAACAGCAGCAACCGCAAGATGGCGATCAGGACGGTGGCCAAGGTGGTGGTCAGGGTGGTGGTCAGGAAGACGGCGTGCTAGACGATCACGATTGGGAAGGTGCGCAGGAAATGTCCGAAGAGGAGCAGGGTGAACTTGCAGAGCAGATAGACAATGCCATACGTCAGGGTGCGATTACTGCCGGTAAGATGGGTAGTGGTGGCAACCGTGCGATTGATTCTATGATGCAGCCCGAAGTCGATTGGGTTGATGTACTGCGTGAGTTTGCTACTGAGACTTGCCGTGGCAGAGACTACTCAACATACGCCAGACCCAACCGCAGATACCTTGCATCTGGTCGGTACATGCCAAGTGGGGTGTCTGAGCATGTTGGGGAACTGGTTATATCGATCGACACGTCAGCCAGTATCGGTCAGCCAGAGCTAACCAAGTTTCTGTCCGAGGTGCAGGGCGTGGTCGAGAACGTCAATCCAGAAAAGATACGTCTTCTGTATTGGGACACCAAAGTGTGCGCGGATGAAGTGTATGAAGCGGATGAAGTAGAAAGATTGATTGAGTCAACTAAGCCAGCCGGGGGAGGTGGCACTGAGATAAGTTGTGTAAACAAGTATCTGACAGAGGAACAGATCAGTCCCCAAGCGGTGATCGTGTTTACAGACGGGTACCTTGGTGGTGATTGGGGTACGTGGGATTGTCCTGTACTGTGGTGCATTCTCGATCACCAAGCTGCACAACCAACTGTCGGCACTGCCGTCCATGTAAAACTTTAATAGGAGAACTCTTATGTCTAAGAATGAAATGCTAGATACTGACTTGTATAACTTCTATCTCCCTACTTGGGAAGATGATCGTGAGAAAACAATCAACGAATTCTTACCCATGACCGAAGCCGAGGTAGAAGAAAGGTTCGGTGGGCGTAAGGTATCCGAACGTGTTTCAGAGCAGATGGATAAGTACGGGTACGCGTTCAACGATTGGGAAGTCCGACCTGAAATGCACGCCTTACTGCTTCTTGTTCGCAGTAAGTTTAATTACTTGGTGGATATTTACCCGATCGACTTTTATATAGATGCCGCAATTAAGTGGGCGATACGACCCAAACGTAGTGAATTATGCACAGCGGTTGTGTGGTACGACGAAAACACAGAGCGGTTTGAGATTATGTCTTTGCGGATAAAGAGAGAACGTAGTTTGTCTAACCCATCGTGCCGTGAGCATGAAACTAAGTTTGTGACTGCTGCAAAGAGTATCGAGAAAGCAGCAACTACCATTGCGAGTTTACGTCCGTACGATCTGACAGAAGTATCTAAGTACGTAGTGAACAAACTTAAAGATCGCGTTGAAGATATGACAGATACAATTAGTGCTGAAATACGTGCGGCGTATAACAATTTTTGTACCGAACTGGCCCAACGAAGTTGTCAAGATGAACTGTACGACTTACTGAATAAGGCTAAACTCGGGGAAGCCGTTACGTTTGCGCCGGAAGGTAGGTTGATGCTTAAGTACAACAAGTATGTGGAGGAGCGCGACCGCCTACAAGAGAAGAAGGAACATGCGGGTGAGCAGGGAGATATGTACATGTTGCGTTCGTTTGTTACAGGTAACGTGGCCTGTGTATACCGCAATCCCAGTGAGGGCTATGATGATATTCACAAAGTCTTGTACAAATCGTTTGACGATGTGCCGGTTGAAATAAAGCGTGCAGTGATGACACTGGAAAGTGTTGAACGAACCGGTAGAGGCGTAGCCAATGGTGTGGGTCAGGTAGGTGATCCTGTTGAGGTGCTATGTAAGGAAGCGTGCGGGTTCTTGGTGCCTATGGATTTCATAAAAGAGTTTATACAACTACCTGCGGAGAGCGTACATGGTGCGTGATAACACGGTACTTCGAGTGTGCGTTACAGATGATGTGGCGCACATTACAACCTTCGGCATTGAGACAAACTTGTGCGATCTAACTACGCCTTGTGCTATGCCCGTCGTCAACTTACCTAACTGGATGCAACGCAGATTGGCGGTGTTGATGGTTATGCCATGTACGCCACCGACTCATTATGTGGAGAACATAGGTAGGCGCATAGAAGAAAATGTGTTTTGGATTCATTACACGGGAGATGAAACTGATGGTGATGACACCAGAGAAGAGAGTAAAGAACCAAGTCGTCAAACGTCTGAAGGAGTTAGGTGAAGATGTTTACTACTTCTTTCCCGCCACAGGTGGTTATGGACGTTCAGGTGTGCCGGATATAGTCGGGTGCTACAAAGGAAAGTTCTTTGCGATAGAGTGCAAAGCGGGCAAGAACACTACCACTCCGTTACAGGAACGTGAACTGGCAAATGTAGCTAAGGCTGCCGGGGTGGGGTGGGTAGTAAATGAAGACAATATAGATAGCGTGCGGGAGGTACTGCTGTCGTTTTAGGTTCTTAGTAGGGGGAGGTTTTTTAGTTGATTTGTTTACTCCCCCATACCCCAGCGGACGGTGGGTAGGTGTGTTTGTATCATTCTGGCCGAAAACATCCGCAGTGCATGACAGGGCTTAAATGCCTCATGAGAGCACTCCAACCCTGTGCATGCACCGAGTAAGCCACGCTACGGTTAGTCGTGAGCAAGTACAGCATGAACCCTGAATGGGTGGGGGGATTTCTGTACGAACTCACGCAAACTTATTTCTTTTAACTAGGAGAACGAGAATGAAGAAGCAACAGACAGTTAGAGGTATCCCGCACTGGGGTAAGTTTAAGGATGCGGTACGTGATATGCGTACTGCGGTTGGGGTGCTTCTCGAAAACGAAATGCCGCAACACGCCCACTCAATGAACTACTTAGCTGAAACTATTGAGAGGGGCATGAAGTTTTATGTACCAGATGTAAGAAACATAATTAGTGGTAAAGATTTACATCCTCCTTTTGATGGTAAAGAGTACGTGCCATTTCGATTGCCGTACCCAATTACGATTCTGCTAAGTACTACTCATATAAATAATCAGGCAGATGGTATCGACACGAAAGGCGCAACAAGAATAAAAGTACCAGATGCACCCGAAAAAATAGACACCCATAAAATTTCTATTCTTGTCCAGAAACAAGAAGAGGGGGAAGATTTAGACATAAGATGTGCGTCAGTATTGTATGCCCCCCATCTTAAAGTATGGGCGTGCCAACCAGCGTTCTGCAAATTTAGTTTTAAGCCTGAAGATATTGGCGCTCATAGAGCTATGGGATATGGACTTGATTGGAACCCCGACCCCCATACAGTCAATTTTATTGAATATCTTGTGGATCATGGGAATAGCCAAGAAGAAATAGGGGACATTCTGTCAGACTACCAAGATGACTTTATGTCAATGGCTACGCTTTGCAATCTGTTAGAGATAAACGACTGTAAACAAGTACCTGTAAATGTCCCCCCTAAACTTGCTAAGAAACATGCCAAGAAAGGTGAGACAGCTAATTATGACTACAAGGTTCTGTCTATCGGCGGTGAGGTATGGGATAGCCCGTACTTGGGTGGAGGCAACGGCGGTGGAGGTGGTGCGAAACGTAGCCACATGAGACGAGGACACATTCGCACATATCAGAATGGGAAGAAGGTGTGGATTAATTCAACATACGTTCATGGAAGTAGAGAGGGATTTGTGGAGAAAGACTATAGACTAAAAGGTGGGAGTGATGCAGAATGATTGGTGAATCTTTTTATATAGATATAGATGGTGAGACATGGCAGTACATGTTGGTGACTGAGCCGGAAGCTGCACTGTACTGGCAGCCGTCGAGTTACAAGCTAAGACTGAGTGATATCAAGATCGTGAGTAAATGTTCGTCCGAAGATCGCAAGCGACTACGGCGGGAGATACTGAAAGATATACAGGAGAATGATAATGGGCAGAGTCTATAACGATTGGCGCACAATACCGGATGATCCGAATCGCGTTGGTGATGAGGACGAGGATTACAAGTGGCGGTCATACGAAGTTGATCCAGACGAAGAGCGCGAACGGGAGTGGGATCGCCATGTTAGAGATAACAATTAAGGTAGACGAGGAACATGCCGAGGAACTACTACAGTTAGGCAAACGTCTTGTTGCAGCAGTAGAAAAGCTAGAAGAGTTTGTCGAGGAAGATGACGATGCTGATTGAATGCCGCATGGAAGAGTTTATTGACTACATAGCCGATGACCCCGTACGCCCAAACTTGTTTGAGGATAACGTCACACGTTTTCAAGGTAATTTTCGTGTGTTTGCTGATGTAGAGAAAGATTTGGAGAGACAAGGTATTAAACTCGTGGTTAACGCTATCGTTTGTGTAGTCATTTGTCCTTTCCTTCCACAGTCAGAAAAACAATTACGATCTTACGCGGTAGGAGATTTAGATAATTTAGTGGAAGATATACAGGACATACTAGACGAAGAAGATATGAACGCAGGGCAGGTACTCTGTTTATATTCTTTGTGGTCGTACTCTAAAGGTGCAGGTAGGAAGTTGGTAAATGAATTACTTGAAGCTGTTCCTGTAATGTACCCCAATGTAAACAGTGTAGTTACTATGTCGCCTCCTACAAAGATGGCTATGCAATTCCATACAGGCAACGGTGCAGTTTTGATTTCACCGAATCTTGAGACAGTTAATTATGAATACGAAATCCCTAATTACGGAATCGCTATTCACTAATCATAACCAGTTACCAGCAAGGAGATAATTATGGAACTTACAATAGAGAAAGATATACCAGTACCCCAACGTAGAGGAGGGCGGGCTTCTAAGTTTGATCCACTGCTAGATATGGAAGTTGGTGACAGTGTTGTAGTAGACAACTACAGGGATGCAGCTAGCGCACAAATGTTTTTGTCTAGGCATGAAAGGGTAATGACGATGCGTAAACAAGAAGATAGCACTTACAGGTTGTGGAGAATTGTATGATCACCCCGCTTATGTGCGTAGCCCTAGCTATCTACTTTGAGGCTAGAGGTGAACCAGATGCAGGGCAGATTGCAGTCGCTCATGTAATACGAAATAGAATCGAAGACCCACGCTACCCAGACAATGCGTGTGATGTAGTCAAACAAGGTTACTACTGGAACGGTAACCCGATACGCAACATGTGTCAGTTCAGCTTCTACTGCGATGGCAAACCAGAAGACCCGCACGATGAACGGGCTTGGCGGGATGCGGTATACATAGTGCATTTGAGTGGTTTGATTCCTGATATTACAGGGGGCGCGACTCATTACCACAGCACCAAAGTATTCCCCGAGTGGGCATACACAGGACAAGTTACAGCTAACATACACAAACATGTGTTTTATACAGGTGTTAAGTAAAGATGTACAAAAAACTGGGGCAGACGTGTAAATGCGGCCAGAAGATGCTTGAGGTGCTTGGCTATGTTGAGAAACAAGACGGCGATGGGCACCCACAACCGTATCGGAAAGGTTGGTACTGTCCGTTGTGTAAGGCTTGGGAAGACGCAATTCTTAGAGAGAAAATAGTAGAGGAAAAAT
>Ga0208767_1001363_pt1 | contig 19541 bp, 31 predicted proteins | sample VirMetDEL_Mar_21_FD_184514 | JGI IMG/M metagenome (GOLD analysis project Ga0208767, IMG submission 184514) | Aqueous microbial communities from the Delaware River and Bay under freshwater to marine salinity gradient to study organic matter... | ecosystem: Environmental > Aquatic > Marine >... | reverse complement strand
TTCTTGCTGTGAGGTTGGACATTGCTGCTTCTGCTTTTTTTGCATTCTCTTCTGCATCTTTGAGTGCTTTTTGAGAAGTCTTGACTGCAATTTCCATCTGAACTTGGTTTTCTTTGAGGGTTCTGTTGTTTGCTTCAAGTTGAACTACTGTACTTTCTAATTTTGAAACGGTAGTTGTGTGATAAGCATAACCACCGCCCGCTGCCATTAAAAAGGCTAAAATCAGCCAAGGCATTATACAGCCTCTAATCTACTCATAAGCCTTTCTGCACGATTTGTTACTTGCTTATGCCAACGAGAATCTCGCCCCTCTACTGCAGCAGTTGCCCAATCACCGGCTTCAAGTGCAGCGTTAAATTTTTTAAATTGAGATAAGCGAGGTCTGCCCATATTAAACATCATATTGACCACAACTTGTTGAACTTCCTCGGGGAATCCTTCAAACGTTTCCTCGCCGTAAAGTACATGACACTCTGAGATAGAAGTGTCAAGATCTTTCTCAAAACATTCCCATACACGCTCTTCTGATACAGGCGTACCGAATTCAGCGCCCCATTCTTTGTCTTCTTGTACTAAGATGACCAACACCAAACGTGTGAAGCCCAAGATGGTCTGCGTAAACTTCGTACACTACTCCCTCATCTACTTTAAGGGTCTCGAATACTTCTTTTCTATTCATTTGAAATTCCTTTATATATATAGGGGCCTAAGCCCCTATATAGCTTTTACATGATAGGCAATAAAAATATAGCTGTAACTATTGCTGACCCAATTAACATTACAAAATCAAAATTATTTCCTAAAAAGTTTGTCGTTTTCCTAATAGCTCTACTCAATGGTGATAGACTTAGGCTTATCTTCTTCGGGTACGTGTTCCGCAATCCAAATTTTGAGCAAGCCATCGGTCAGAGTAGCATTCTCAACTTTAAGATTTTCGCCTACATGGAAGGTTTTAGAAAAACCTTTACCACTAATTCCTTTGTGAAGATACTTAGAAACGTCAGTGCCGTTTAAAGCCTCTCCTTTTACGATCAAACTTTGTTTTTCTACAGTGACGGACACTGTATTCTTTGACCTGCCGGGTACAGCTACTTCTACTCTATACCCTCCGTCTTCTTTAACAATATTGTACCTCGGATACTGCTGGGAAAGTTCTCCAGGCCCCCACAAAAGTCTATCTGTGTCTAGCCTATCAAATCCCAACATTACTTTGGAAAGATCATTAAATGCAATTTTAGTCATGTGTTTTCTCCTGCGCCCTCTCGGTACGCTCTATGCACTTCTTTCGATAGTGCTGTATGTAGGTTCTGTGTCTTAGTTCACTCTTATGTTGACTCCAGAGCACTCGGTCCTACGGTCTAACCCAACTGGGTCTTTGTTTAATTGTCATCCACGTCGGATAACGGCTCCAGGCATTAGTCTCTACTATGCCCGTTAAATATATTTCGTCAATTTGATGCTTAGCACAAAAAGTATTTACTGCCTCATAAACTAAAGGCCATTTTCTTTTATCGTAATCATCTCCTGCAAACATGCCCCCTACTTTGAGTTTAGGCCACCAGTCATAAAGAGTCTGTCCGTTTTCCTCTCCAGTATGAGCATACCCATCTACATATATAAAATCAAAACAATTATCAGGAAATAGATCTAGTGCTTCATCGAAACGCATCTTTAGTAAAGAATATCCAGATAAAACACCAACAGCTGTTAGTGCTTTTTTGTATTGTTGTAGATTATGCCCTCTATCAGCATACATATCAACCCCAATATATCTTAAAAACTTACCACTACGAATCGCCCTGCTAGAATACAGTCCTTCTGCAACGCCTAGCTCTATACCTATATTAGAGTTTCCAGGTAGTTTTTGTAATATATCGTGTCGGTGAAAATTCTTTAATAAAGTTACTTTCATAAAATAAATATGGGCCGGAACTTGGCTAACAAGGCGTCCGGCAAACCCCGTCTAGCTTTAAGCAGCTAGAGAGTAAATGTCATCATTGGCATTTATATTTATTAAGTTTTTACGTCTACTCTGACGAATCCTAAAAAATACTTTCAATAGCCCGTCGAAACCTGTCAGCCCCCTCATAAACACACCCTGCGTAGTCTTCTACGGTAATCCGTTGGGAACCTTACTGCGCCTTACGGATGTGCTTATGGTGGAGCTGGGCGTATTGAAACGCCGTCCGATCCATCTAGTTATATTTTTATAACGGGATTTGTAGTTCTTCAAAAACTTTCTTTTTTATAAGTCTAGGAGAGTGTACTTCTGCGTGACAATTTTGACAAAGTATGGCACATTTTTCAAGTTCATCCTTAAGTGTCTTTACAGTAGCGTGCCTTCTCTTTGAAATTTCAAAAGACTTTGTAGAAGGCTCTATGTGATGAAATGCTATTGCTCCCAAGTTCTCATCATATCCACAAAGTTCACATTCCCAATGTCTATTTAATTCTGTTATCGCCTGAGTAAGTCTAGTATAATATTGGTGGAACTCCTGTTTACTAGAGCAGGTCTTACAGAAAGGTTTATGTTTTTGTTTTCCATTAGGCTGAGTCCCGTTCTTCTGAAACTCAGATATTGGTTGCTCTATATTACAAACATTACAAGTTTTGCTTTCACTCATGTTTCTTTTCTGTCTTCTGTTAGATAAGTTATCTTCTCTACTTTTACCGACCCTTCTTCTGAGCATTTACCGCACTTAGATCCCAAAAGATGGTAATAGTAGTCATTCTCTTCTAGCATTTTCTCTGTAATTGCATTACAAATACAAACGTACACTATTCTTCCTCAGAATCTAATTCTAATACTCCTTGGTCGATTAGATGATCTATAACACTTTCCATCCCTTCTCTTCTTCCTAGAACAAAAGAAGAAGAAGCCACACCTATCATACAGAAAACAAAAATAGCTATTAACTCAGGACTAAGCATAAAAATCTCCGTTTAAATTTTTGATTTTAAATTTAATCATTGCATATTATACTTCATCCGCACCACTTTGTCAAGAAATTTTTTTGAGTAACACATAAAAAAACCTCGGTGAAAATATATTTCACCGAGGCTTTAGTAGAGCTTTTGTCCTAGGTACAAGCTCCGAGAACCCAAGCCTAGATCGTTTTTGAGAAAACGGGCAAGAAACTCGCGCATTTAAAGTCTACCGTTGACTTAAAACTACTTCTTACTTCTCGTTAATGTAGTAGTTTCTACACTCTTGAACGCTTTCTGCAATGCCTTGTTCGACTTCAGCCTTGCATTTTTCGTTCAGAGCCTTGTTGCTGCTCGGTATGATTAACAGAGCTACAACGATCAATGCAATGGTTACACCATCCATGATCTTCTCCTTTTATATAGAGTGAAACGATTACCTACCTACTTTCGTTTCGACGTGCTACTCACTAGATGGCTAAGATAGCACCCCTGGCGAGAACCCGTGGTTATGGTTATGAATAGGCTCCTCGCTGTAACTAACCCCATAACATTATTAGTAATTTTCGTGGTTAGTTGTTTCTTTCTATTTCCTTTTAGCGTCAGGCTTTGAAAGATTTCGGACGGGTTATGTTTCTTAACGGAGTAATAACCAACTACGGCTATGCACAATAAGCCTGCATACTGGCCTTCCTCTTTTAGCCTAAGAGGAAAAATTTGGCAGAAATTGGAGCTTCGGTAGGGCTGGTACTTTCACCGAAATCTTTACTGCCTTATCAGCACCTGTATCAAGTACAAAACTGTATCAAGTACAAAACTGTATCAAGTACAAAACTGTATCAAGTACAAAACTGTCCCTGGCTTCTCTCAATTTCTGAATACTATTATATAGAAATAACCAGAAAAAGTCAAGAACTATTTTTTTGAATGTTACCCCTTGCAAAAATAATACTTGACATGAACGCACTTTTATCATATAATATACGGATGAAAAATTATAGAAAAAAGCCATGGAGCTATAAAGAACGCATGCTTTTAAGGGACCACTACTATTTTGTAGGAGGAGAAGAGATGGAAAAAATTCTTCCAGGTAGAACTCATAATTCTATAATTAAACAAGTGGCATATTTAAAAGCGAGAGGATGGTGGTTTAAAAAACCGTGAAAGAATACGACCATAGACTAAGTAAAACCGTAAAAGCTATATTTCCAAGCATATCAGGGTGGCTGACAGGATCTTTATCTGCTCAATTTTACAACTTCTTAGTTACAGAAATAGTTGATAAACAAGGACCAAACGGTAAAAAACATGGAGAATATTTAGCAGGAGTCTTAAATGAGGAACTAGCTCTAGATAATCTTTTAGTTACATCCCAGATAGAAAACTTCTGTTTATTATGTGCAGAACAGTATGCGGAAACCTGGGGATGGCGTATCGTTGAAGAATTATGGAAAAGAATCGCCACTGACCGCGAATACAAAAGTTTTGAGTTAAGTTTATCCAGCAGTTGGGTTAACTGGATGAAAAAGTATGAATACAACCCTCTACATAATCATAGTGGGTTGTTTTCTTTTGTAATTTGGCTTAAAGTTCCGTACACTATGGAAGACGAGTATACTTATTTCCCTTATAAAGATAAAGAGAAACTAAAAAACGGGGCTTTTTCTATAGTTAACTCTTGTAATGTAATTAATGAAGATTTAATATTTCCCGAAGAGGGTAAGTTTGCATTTTTTCCTGCAGAGTTAATACATCAAGTTTATCCATTTTTTAGTTCGGATGACTATAGAGTCAGTATTTCAGGAAATGTAAAAGTAGACTTTAAGGAGGAATAATGGCAAAAATTAAGGAAGTGGTAATGTTTGTAGAGGGGTTATTCTACTCTGATTTTAGCAGGGAAGAAATAGCTAAGATGGGAAGTCGAGAGTTTAATATATCAGAAAATTATATTAAAAAAGTGTATGATGACTTCGTGTGGGAAAATAAATATAAAGTATGGACATAAAAGTAAAAAACGGAAATGTAGAGAAAGCTCTTAGAATTTTAAAAAGAAGATCTTTGGAAAAACTTTTTGAAGTACGTGAGAGACAATACTACTTAAAGCCTTCAGAGGCAAGACAGAAGAGAAAAAAAGCAGCAAAATTAAGAGAGCTTAGGAGGGTTCGTGCTGAGAAACAATAAACGTATTTTAATTACTGGTGGAGCAGGATTCATAGCACACCATGTAGTAGAGAAAATACTAAGAGAAACTGATTGGGATATCGTAACATTAGATAGATTAGACTTCAGTGGAAATCTAAATAGACTTTCCGAGGTAGTTAATCAATTTAATCAAGAAGATAGAAAAAGAGTAAAAATAGTACATCACGATTTAAAAGCTGCTCTTAATGACCAAATTTCTTCCGCTATTGGAGAGATAGACTTTATTGCTCACATGGCGGCAGGATCTCATGTAGACAGGTCTATTGATTATCCTATGGAATTTGTACTGGATAATGTGGTAGGAACTGTAAATCTTCTCGACTATGCTAGAACAGTGCCAAATCTTGAGCTATTTGTGTACTTTTCTACAGATGAAGTGTTTGGTCCCGCCCCTGGCAATGTTAAATATAAGGAAACAGATAGATATAACTCCACAAATCCCTACTCTGCTAGTAAAGCAGGAGGAGAGGAGTTCGTAGTTGCATATCAAAATACTTATGGGCTGCCTGCAATTATTACACATACTATGAATGTCTTTGGAGAACGTCAACATCCGGAGAAATATATTCCAATGTGTATAAAGCGTATCAGGGATGAAGAGACTGTTACTGTTCACTCTAATCCTGAAAAAACTAAAGCAGGCTCTAGACATTATATACATGCAGAGGATGTAGCAGATGCTTTACTTTTCTTATTGAGAACTGATCTATCCATAGCCCCTAGACTTTATAATGAGCCAAAGTGTCAAAAGTTTAATATTGTAGGGTCTGAGGAGTTGGATAATTTAGAGGTAGCTCAAATTATAGCAGAATTTCAAAATAAAGAATGCAAATATAGAATGGTTGATTTTCATTCTCAACGTCCAGGCCATGATCTTCGATATGCTCTCGATGGGAGTAAAATGGCAGAGATGGGCTGGAAGCCTAGACCGATTCGAGATAGATTGAATCAAGTAATTAAATGGAGTTTGGAGAACTCAAGATGGCTAATGTAGTATGGGAAGGTACTAACTTTGAGTTAGTAGGTGATTTTATGGAGGCTTTTGGTCAAGAGGTTCATTTAGAACCTCACTGGCCCGATTTCTCTACTCGAGAACTTAGAGTAGACTTAATTGAGGAAGAGCTAGAGGAATTAAAAGTAGCTATTGCTAATGAAGATCCTGTGGAGGTAGCAGATGCGCTCACTGATTTACTATATGTTGTGTACGGAGCAGGCCACGCCTTTGGCCTTGATCTTGATACTTGTTTCAATGAAGTTCATGCAAGTAATATGAGTAAACTAGGCGAAGACGGAAAGCCTGTCTATAGAGAAGATGGCAAAGTACTAAAAGGGCCTAACTTTTTTAAACCAAATCTGAGAAGAGCCTTATGGATGGAAACACTCTAAAAGCGTATGTAGTTGGCTATGGTTCTATAGATGCTTTAGGAAATAACCCTTATGAAAGTTTTCAGAATTCTTTAAATAATACTGACTACTCTTCTATAATTGAACCACTTAAAGAATACCCTATTAATACGGGGTATCAAGTTGAAGACTCTAGATTATTATACCCTAAGGGATTTCGACCCAAAGGTATGTCAAGAGCACAGAAATTTGTAATGCATGCGACAAATCTTGCCTTACTACACGCAAATATTCGCCACTCTTCTAATGTGGCTGTAATAATATCTTCTACTTTATCTGAAGGCGAGATGTCTTCAAAAAATATTCCAAAATTTTTATCAAACTCTAAAGTCTCTCCGCGAGAGAATGTTAATACTATTACTGATATGTGTACATATCATGTAGCTGAGCACTGGAAATTTCAGGGAATGTCTACTTCTGTAGCCGCCGCTTGCGCTACTGGATTAGTTAGTATTGATTATGCTATGCGGATATTGCACAGATATGACTATGTAATAGTCGGAGGTGCTGACGCTGGCTGCTATGAAACAGCGATTAAGGGATTCCATCAAATTGGTGCAATTTCAAACAACAATAGTCCATTTGATAATAACAGAACTGGTTTTGTTATGGGAGAAGGTGCTGGAGTACTAATTCTTCAAAATGCATATAATGTAGAAAAGTATGGCAGCAAAGTACACGCAATTTTACATGAACCTGGGCACGCATCCGAAGGCTTAAGTATTACTAGCCCTGCCGAAGACGGTAGAGGGGCAATACAAGCAATGCGACAAGCTTTAAGATATGCAGAAATTGTCCCAAATACTGTTTGTGCTCATGGTACTTCAACACCTATAGGAGATGTCATAGAGTATACAGCAATTCAAAAAGTACTACCTAATACACCTATTTGGGCTCCTAAGAGTAAAATAGGGCATACAGTTGGAGCGGCAGGAATTTTAGAAACAATACATTGTATTGAAGCAGGAAAACAAAATATAGTACCTCATATACATAACCTAAATAAGTGTGATTTTGATACTAGCAATAGTTTATGCCGAGAAAACACTCCCTGCGAAAAAGTTTTTATGAACAATTCTTTTGGCTTTGGAGGTAAAAATATGGCTCAGGTCTTAGAGGTTATATCCTAATAGGACCTGGGAACCTCTCTCCATTGGGATCTTTTAAAGCAATCATACAAGCTCTAACAGCAAGATTTCCATTCTCATCAGGAACATTCCAGACCCCATAACTTTGAAATCTTATATCTTCTGTATAAGATTCTTTAGCCTTAGTTATATCGGTGTAGTGATAAAAAGAGTCATAATTCCAAAAACTTCTATGTATAGGATTAGAAAAAGCAGCCTTGCCTTCTGTGGAAGGTACTTGTAAAACAAGCCAGCCCCCATGAACTAAAACTCTCCAGCACTCTCTCATTATAAAAACAGGATCATCTAGTAGATGTAGGATATTCCAAGCTCTTATAATCCCTACTGAATTATCCGCCACCTGAATTCCATTATTTAAATCGTCTCTGACATCTCCCCAGTGTAGATCATAATTTCTTAAGCCGAAAGTCGAAATTTCTCCTCCTCCTAGTTCTATCCTATCTCCTAAGACAGCGCCCTCTATAACGGCTATTTCTGAACAGCGATCTCTCCAGAGCTCTTTAGTTTTTACTTGTATGCTCTCGTTTCTCTGAATAGAAGTATTTGCTGTCCCCGTAAGTCTATAAAAATATAAAGGTTCTGGTATATGAACAAATTTAGTATGATGTATATAAAGACGCTGTATCCAATCAATATCATCTCCTGTACTTAATTCAGGGTCATAACTGTTTAAAGTAGTATTTAAAGACCTTTTCCAGCTTCTTACATGATCGGGAGCATACCAGACATACGAGAAAGCCTTAGCAGTAGGTTGCCAAGTATTATTCACCGTACCAACTTCACCAGAATGTGGCCAAACATAGCTATAGTCTGTCCAACCATGCTCTTTACTAAAGCCATGCCAAGGCCCATAATCTTCTTCAACAAAATACATACAGTTAGAGTAAACAAATCCTGCGTCAGGATCGTTCTCATATACTTCGTTTAATTTTTCTAAACAATCGTACCTAAGTTTATCATCATGATCTACCTCTACTATTATATCGCCTGTAGCTAGTGAAAAAGCGGCATTTTTTATATCTCCAATAGAATTCTCGGGTTGATGCTCCCGTATTTGGGTATGCCATTTAACTCTATCGTCTGAAATTGATAACTGGGTTTTTAGTACTTCTGGGCTAACCTCGCCATTACAATATACTACCCACTCCCAGTTGGTATAGGTTTGATTAATAATACTATCCCATAATTGCGCTAAATTATGTATATTTAAATAAGTATGTTCCGGTGTTACAATACTAAATTTTAAGCTAGTAGGAGCTTCCTCGACGGCTGCGTTAAGCTCTTCTGACAAAAACAAGGGTTTTAATTTTAGTTCCATAAAAGTTACTCAAAGAAAAATAATTGTACTAATCTTCCTGTTTCTTTGGAATTACCAAAGTAAGGCCCTGCAGAATGTATATGATGCCCATTAAAAATTACACATCTGTTATATACATTATGACATTCTGCTATTGTTGGAAATAGGCTTTCATTGAAAAAGCCTTGAGAAAAAGCTTTACTTATTTCTGGGGAAGCATTTGTTGTGGCAGTGGTAAAAACCGAAGAATGCAACCTTGTTCCAGAAGAAGTAGGAGCGTTCGGAGTTAAAAATACTACTGCGCCCCATTTTTGATTATCGCAGTGAAAGACTTGAGGATCTTTCTCTGTTGTTATTTGAAAACAGCCGGAGGGGGATTGTTCTTCTAAGTCCCTGTCTAACCGTACATTTAGTATTTTTTCAAACTTTGTTTTTAATCCTTTGGGTATAAATGTTTGTGAGGACCTCAGCCCTTTGTAGTTTTCTAAATTTTCTACATACTCTAATCCCAAGGCCTTTTGTCTAACCTTGTCCGGATACTTATAAAAATTATCAATAATTATTAAATTAGTACTGGCATTATTTAAAGGCAAAGCTTCTTCAGTATCTAGCAAGGTTTGTTGATATTTCCTAGGGACTTGGCCTCCTCCTTCACACATATAGAATTGCTTGTCCAAGAAAACTTCATACCTATCATCCGGAAAGTTTTCAAAATACTGTATATTTTCATTGAAACAAGTTACAGCAGCTCTTCTATCTCCTAGCGATATATACATATCTATTAACGCTACTACAGCTTCTGTTCTGTCCGGAACGAAAGATTTACCTAAAAGATAGTACTTTTCTGCTTCGTCATATTCTTCTAGCCATGTGTACATATTACCTATAAATATGGCTGCCCACATATTTAATTCTATCCAATTCCAGCCCTGTTCTCTACCTACTTCAAGATAGTTTTTCCAAAGCTGTATTGCTCTTCTAGTATATTCTATGCGAAGAAATTCGGGGATTCCAGTCGCTGTAACAGCGTTATCGTAGTAAGACTTTGCTATATACCAAAAATGATAATGATTAGATAAAAAAGAGTCTTCCTCTAACATCTTCTTTTCAAGATTTAGAGCATCAATCGCATATTTTTTAGTATTGCTATAGCTTTCTCCGTCAAAAAAAGGCTCATGTCTAAAACTGTAGGGTAGCTTAACTGTGTCATAATTCGCTTCATAGTCAGGCTCTTCCGGAGCGAGAGAAGCTAGATATGTAGTTTCATGGGCTACATCGTCATGAAATCTCCAGTTGAGGTGTGAGTTCCAAAGCCAAGTTCTCCAATATACCATAGTTCCATTAAGACAAGGAATATCCCATGCTGGAACACTCAAGTCTCTTAAAATTTCCCAGTCAAAATCGTCCTCTACTACTAAAGTTTCGTCGCAGTCCATTTTAGTGATCCAGTCACATAAATGGTTAGAGCTTTTAAATTTTTGTAGTACATGATCTCTATTCCAGCCATAACCTCTCCATTCGTCTATTTTATAAACAAATCCTTTTAAGTTATTTTCTTTTAGAAAAGTTTCTGCAATAACATCAGTGCCGTCGGTACTGCCATTATCCTGGAGTACATAATAAGATATGTGACCTAAAGTAGAATCAAGCATTCGTTTAATTACTGAAGCCTCATTTCTAAACATGGCTATTAGGCCTATTTTCGGCCTGCTTGTCCACGTGTTCCATAAAGAATTATGATAAAGATCAACAGCCTGAGGTCTTCCTAGACATTTATAACTCAAATTTTGAGATTTTTGAGGATAAAAACTATTGAAAAGAAACTGTTCTCCTATCAATCGTTTGTAAAATCCTTTTCCTTCTTCCTCTTCAGGAAGATCTTCCTGATTTGTCCAAATTCTCATATCCCAATTATCAAAAAAAGTTATATTAAGTCCTGCTAAATAGTCGTTTTTTGCCCAGAAAAAATTTCCTGCATAATGAGGAAAATAGCAAAACTCAGAATTAGTAACATGCTCATCTGTAGAAAAGCAGGTAAATCTAGTAAAGATCGGACCACAAGTACTGTAATTCTTTAAATAGTCCAAACAAGTATCTATTTCAAGACATTTATCCCACAAGAAATTACTCCAGTCTTTAGTAGAAGAGTTCGTTACTCCTTTTGAATGACAGTAGAACGTGACGCCCCCAATATCTTTTTGAGCATTAAATACTGTTGCAGCTAGCGTTTCATTTTCAGTATAAGGATCTTGGTTTCCGTAAATATGTCCTATCTTTTCGGGAGGAATAAAATGAGAAAACTCCGGTAGAGGATCATACGAAGCTAAGTTTATATGTATATTTAATGTATCAACTCTATCTATAATCTCGGACAATCTTTGCATATCGGACAAGAAAATATCCTTCCATTCCACACCTATTTGCCCTAGATGGTAGAATACGGTTATCATGAGGATCTCTCTTGTATAAATCTATCTGTCTCCGGATCACCTGTAGGAGCAAACTTGGCACGTTTTCTACTTGGATCTGCCGAACTGCTCGGAGGCGCTAGATAATACAAAGCAATACTCTTTCTTAATTCTTTCTCTGGGCACACGATCGGATCATTGAATCCATGCCAAGAGTTGCTAGAAGTATCAAACAATACTGCTCTGTTGAACAAACAATCAATAGAGCGAGCCTTTCTTGTAGGTTCCTTACTATCTCCCTCCCAGAAGTCTAAGGCTCCGCCCCATTCAGGCTTCCATCCTTCTGAAAGATAAACAATCAGATTGTATTTTCTTTCTAAGCCATTATCTGGATGAAGGCTATAGTCAAGATGAGTACGAAGCATTCCTCCCTTTGCATGATAGTGGAGCCCCGCTCCATGGAGAGTTGTATCGGGAACTAAATCTGGCTCTCCCGTAGTTCTCTGCAACCAGTTTACAAATTGGTCTCCCATCAGATTATTAAAGACTTCCTGAAATACTGGAGGAAACTTTGAAAGATTTCTATCTGCAAACTTCTCTTCCACACTATTAGAATAATGATGCCACATTTCGCCAGGAACAGGAAACTCTGTCGAAAGAGCTTTTGCTCTTCGAGGGGAGAAAAAATCATCAAAGATCCAATGTTTAAAAGGATATTCAAAATACTGTCGTCTTAAAGACATTTTATAAACTCGCCCCTCTCTAAATAGGTTATCTCAAAACTGCCTTCAAAGACGGGACACGTTCTTCCGCCTGAGATATAGCTTCCGTCGCTCATTTCTATTTTATCTTTTAGAGAGGTACTATATCTATAATTTTCATTTTCATCTTTTACCATTATAAAAGCAAAGTCTTCTATATGGTCCATTGCATGAACCTCTAAACTTAGTTCTCCGTCCTTTTCTAGCAGAGCTACTCCGTGGTATGTATCGCCATAATAGATATCCCATACTATCTCTTCTCTTCCAATCGCAGAAGAACATACATAGCGTACATTTTCTTTTGTCCACTGAGTTACATAGTTTCTTGCTTGCTCTTCTGGAAGAACTGGTGTATGAAATATATTAGTAAAAGGTTTCATAATCTTTTTTATACTTTTCTCTTATGTACGCTACTTCACCTTTAGATAAGGTTACCTGTCTTGCTGGAGATTTCTGCTCATGAGGAAGAACTACTGATCTTTCAAATAACTGTGACAGCTTTTCTTCGAGCTTTTTTAACTCTTCAAAACGAAATACATCTGTTACTTTACATACTCCATTTGTGTAAAGATAATCATACTGGGACATAGTTCTATAACTTTTCTCTGCAAATAATTTTTCTGGAGTTATTGCTCGAAATTTACATTCGCTTTTAAATCTTTCTACTGGGTCTCTTACTATTGAAAAAGAGTAATTTACCTGATTTAGGTATTCTTCCGCTTCTCGAACATTCCAGTGATGAATAGGAAACTTTTTTGCATTTCTTCCCATGTGGTATTCTTCGTGAAGATCATTATATATCTGCACATGACCTTGCCCTAGTTGTATAGGTATGCCAAGGTCCCTGATAAAGAAGAACTCTACTGAAGTTCCTCCTGTCTTAGGAATGTGGATAAAATAACTGTTGTACTTCTTTATATACAAGGAGTTCATCCTCCAACTTAAATAAAAGGCAGCACATAGCATGAGCTAGATGAGAGAGTCCTGTCTCTTCATCATTCTTTTCGCCTGCCATATGAGCAAGAAGATGTCTCAGCGCCGCAGAAGTATAGCGTTCTTGAAGGTTCTCGAGTTTTCTCCAGTTGTGAGCATCATACTTTTTTGCTCCATAAGTAAGCACCTTTCCAACCTCTAAAGTAGCAAGAGGAGGTAGAAGATACATCTCAGGCTTTTCGTCGTCAAACTTGAGTCCATCCAATTTCTCTGCCATTTACTTCTCCATTTATGTACTTCATATTATACTTCAAAAGGTTGGAAAAGTCAAGAATTATATTCCGCATCTTCGGAGAGGCTGGAAAAGAATCCATTGGTCAATACCTGGGAAAAAAAGTTCTTTACTTATGCCAAAAAGTGTGGTACAATATATCAAAATTGATAGACAATCAAGTCAATCAGTGATTTACTATAACCAGAAGTAAGATACTGTGCATAGAGTATTTGTGCGCTTCTCTCTGATGCGACCTCCAAGGAGCATCAGTGGAGGAACCCACAAGATTACTCGTTGTTGCATAGTATCTTGCGATAACCCCATGATTATTCACTTCAAGTCCAAAGTCAATTCTGACAAACCGCTAAGGACCCGGATAATCAAATAACTCTTAAAGAGTTCAAAGATTAAGACAATTTAAGTACAATTCCCTTTCTTTTTTACGATTACAATCCACGCCGATTTTTGCGAATAAAAAAAGGTCATAAAAGACCCTTCTTTTTTACGTTAATTTGTGATGATTCTTGTTTTATGCGTTCAAATTGTCTAGAATTTGCGTAGGGTCATAGTAACCCCGCTGCCGCCCGTGATAAAAACTCATTCCTAGATATTTCTCTTTTCGGATCTATAGAAGCTGTTTTTTCTGTAGTGACTCTTCTACATAAATGATAATATTTCTCTATCTGTGCTCCAAACCTTTTTGCCGTCTCAACTCTGAGCGAAGTTCTAGTTACTTCATAGAATTTTGTTCCAGCATATATGTTTGTTACTGCACTGGGTCGTATTAATTTTTTATCGCCCGGGTCGTACAAATCAAATCCCAGTAAATAAATGTTTTTATAACCTTTTTCAATCCCGTAGAGAAGTGCTCGAGTTCCTGAAGCCACTGTTTCTTTCTTCGGCCTCTCTCCTCTATAAATTTTATCTGCATCAAACACTTCTATTCGTTTGTCTAGAATTTCATCATTTCCTGGGCGAACTACTATTCTTCCTCTATACGAGGATTTCACAATCTCTTCTGTCATGCCTCGGTCCGTGCAGAATAGTCGATCAAAGACTAAGTCTTCGTAAGCACGATTACATCCATAGAGAACATATCCTTTTCGCTTGTATTGCCACAGGTTAATCTGACCCCGCGAAGGTCCGTTACCTACTATGATAAGTGTTTGCACATGAATTCCTTTATATCTAGCTGATTCCACCCCTCCTTTACTAGAACGGTATTATCATCCACTACTCGTATAAATTTCTTTCTATACGGGTCTATTTGCTTTTGGAAGTCAGAGCCCGTCCCTACAGAAGTATCTTGCTGGTAGAACTCTTTCCCTTTATAAATATTTAGTGCTTTGTAAGGCTTTTGCCCTTTCATATTGTGAAAGTCAAAGCCTAAAAGATATATTTCATCCCACTCTTTTTGTCTTTGTAAGGGGTCTATATGAATTGCCCAGATCAGGGCTCTTGCTCCACTACTGTAGTTTCCTTTTTGTCTCTTGCCCGCTAGACCTCTTGCTTCAGGTTTAAATGGAAGCCAGCTAGGTTTTTCTTTTATTTGTTCTGCGACTTCAGCTCTACTTAGTAAGGAGTGTCTATATACAACAATTCCAGAGAAATTTGAGAAAAGAATCTCTTTTGCCATTGGTTGATCGGCAACAAAGATTTTATCAGAGGAGGGATATTCTTGGTAAAAACGGTTACACCCGTAGATATAACCGTTTAATTTGGAAGGGTCTATTGGTTTTCGGGAAATACCATTTCCAAAAATATAAAGTACATTATTCTTCGTCATACTTTAATATAGCTTCTATGTTTTTTAGAACTTGCTTGGGAGCTTTTTCTAACCCTTCTACTTGTCTATCTGTAAGTCCTAACTCTTCTGCTATAGAAGCTACTAATTCCACTTTTGTAACAGGGAGTTCGCCAGTCTTAGTTCTATAACTTTCTCTTCGATAAACTCCTTCTTTAGATAGTTTACCAATTATAGATTTTATACTTCTTCCTAGCTCTTCTGCAAGCTGTTCGACCGTGCTTCTTTCTGGTTTGCCTAAATACTCTTTAACTATGTACTCGGTTTGTTCTTCAGTGTAGTTTATTCGGGCCTTTTCCATTTTTTACCTCCCCACTCATAAAATATACCATCGTCACTTATATGAATGCCTACCTCTCTTGATTGTTCAAGCAATGATATAGGTATGTTCTCTACTCCTATTTTTTCAGCGGCTTCACATAAAATTATTTCAAAAGCGTTTTGGCTCTGTTCATACTGCATTTCCATATTATCCATATGCATGTATCCTTTATCTAGAGCTTCTACTATATCATGTAGTATTTGTCCTACGCCTTCCAGTCTTTGCATTACTTCTAAAGACTGTTGCTTATCTTTAAAGTCTATTATCTTTCCCATTTTTTTACTTTTCCTACCTCTACTGACCAGCAGAGCCAGGCCACTTCTAAGCTAAATCCACAGATTTCATCATGCAGAATAGCAATAGAGGGGGTTGCGTAAAAAATACCATTTCTTTTCCAACAATTTTGATTTATACAGTACATGTTTTTAATCCCATAAGTCTCTGTAATATTTTGCAAACAGATTTATTCCTTCTTGAAATTCTTTATTCTCTTCCTCGGACCACATATCACTGTCCCAGTACTCTTGAGTTACATATCTTCCGAAAGAAGCTATCATTTTATCTAGGATAGTATCCCACTCTTCAGGCTCCAAAGTACTTGGATAGCTATTAGTTGTATTTTTGAGTTGAACTAATACTGGGTGTATAACTTGAGCAAGTGTATAATCCGCGCTCCAGCTGTCCCAGTAGTCTATTTTTATTTTAACTTCGCTATTAGATCTATCAGGATGAGGTATGTGTATATTCATGGGTATATTATATATGACATAGCAAAAAATGTCAAGAAATTTTTTATATTTCCTTCAACCACCCAGAAAAAGAAAGTCTTGATCTTTCTGCTCTTTGAGAAATTTCACTAACAAAATGATTATTAGGTACTTTAAAAAGTACTAAACTATTAAATATAGGAGATACTGCTGTGAATTTATTTCCGTCTTGTAAGTTGAACAAGCCGCCCCACACAGGATTCCATTCAGGCGTTAAGTTATATACAAAGGCGATAGACCTATCTCCTGTTTCAGACATATCGGTGTGACTATTTAAATAACTGCCTACTTCGTAAAGGCTCCAAAAGGACTCTACAATGTCATAACTCCTAATATAATCTAACTCTTTTACTTTGTTTATTATCGCTTGAGGAATATCTATTCCGAAGCCATCTTTTTCTTCATAGGGTGCGTTTTTAAAGTTTAAAAACTCTAAGTTATCTTGACCCCCAAAGTTATCCATCCACTTATCGCTTTCGTACATACGTTGCGAAATAAGATTAGCTATAGTCTCGTCTAAAAAATTTTCTATTATATTCATATGCAAAAATGCCCTCCGAAGAGGGCTTCCTTGATTTACCGACCTTGTCCTCGGTATTTTTTGAAAGAACGTCTTTTATGCTTATTCATTGTAGACGTCTTAACCATGTGTGGGTTGCCACTACTACTTGTTTTCTTGGGCGGGCCAGGCTCCCACAAACGTTGCATTCCTAATTTTACTCTAGCCATTCGTTGTAATCCTCTTCTATAGGGTCGTCAGACCAATAATTACTATCATATAAAACATCGTCGCTATACTGAGAGAGCTTTTCAACGACACACTCGGGGCAAACATACGTAAGGAAAATACCCCGAGCGTCGTATTCTGGCCACCTCTCATTTTGGTCGCAGATGTGCATATTAGCTCACTGCTTTGAGAAGAGTCTGAAGATCAGACTTAGTAACTTTTTCTAATGAAGGCACCTCGATAGCGAGTAATGCATTGATTTGCGCAACCAGATCTGCTTTTTTGATCACATCAGCGCCAGTCTTTGTCTTACCTACGCGTTCCTGCTTGATGTATACACCTTCGGCAGACAACTTAGCAATGATGCTACGACGTGACTTGCCGAACTGAGCAGCTAACGCATCAACTGTTTCAGGCAGAGGGTTTTCAGTGTAAGCTGATACCATGTTCTCAACCATCTCAGGAGTGTAGTTAACGGGTCTTTTTGCTTGTTCAGTCATGTTTGTTCCTTAAAATTTTGTAGTGGTTTTGTTCTTAATTTATGCGGATATTATATCTAAATTTTAGGATCTTGTCAAGCGAAAATTGAACCTTTGCTGTACTTTTTTAATAGTTTCTTTTCGCTGGCAAAAGCTTCTATTTCCCAAGGTCTTTTGCTGTGGGTTCTGGGAATTTGCATAGTTTCACCTTCCCAAACGGCTTGCTTGAAGCCAAGATCTAAACGATCTGTTGCATACTGGTGTATGTGTGTAAGCTCATGAAAAAGGGTTCCAAGTACGTCTTTTACCGATTGTTCCGGTGAAAGACGTACTCGGTACTTGCCTTCATCGACCCACAGAGCATCACCATAAATATCCAAAGGACAAATTTTGATCGTAACTTGTCCAGGTAAAGTGTCCAAGCCTAATTCCGTAGCTGCCCACCTAGATGCGGCATGTACTACGTTCCTGAACAGTGGGGATACTCCCCTTGATTTTACCTGTACTCTTACTCTCAAAATTATACTCCTTCGTTACTGTGGTCCTCCAGTGTGTAGTCAGAATGCTCGGCCCTAGAAGAAACTTCATCAAAGTGTTCATTATTAGGGATCAACCAAAGCTCCGCTCTAGATTGGTCTCCTTCATACTTATCTAGTAGTTCATCTAGCTTATTATAGCACAAGGCTCTGTTTACTTCTCCAGCAGGATATTTAAAAAACTTTCTTTCTGGGTGATCTGCAACAATTACAAATGCCCAGCCGTCATTGTTTTCGTTAGTTAGTTCTGGCATAATTTTTCCTCATTTATCTCTGGGCCCAATGCCCCTCATGGAAAATAATTATAGCAAGTTTAGGTGAGGATGTCAAGAATAATTTTTTTATTGCTTGGTTTTCCTCATTTCTTGCGTATATATTATCAAAAATTTGAGTATGTGTCAAGACATTTATCCTTGCTTGAACCCAAAAAAGTATAAATCTTTAGCCTTCTTGTTTGTACTAAAATTATAATGACTGAACATACTTTTCATTGGAAAACTATCTTCAAAGTCTTGTTCGGTTAAATTTTTATAGTAATTCCAAGAGACCCCTACTTTAGTATTGTCATGAGGATTTTCTCTACTCGTGCCATGCTCTCTTCGCCCTTCAGTAGCGCAAGTCATTAAAATAAACCCTCCTATGCAAGATAATCTGTGCATATTTAAAAAGGTTTCTTTCCAGAAAGGGTTATGTTCAAAGCATTCGGCAGATACTACTACATCGTATGTATTATCTGGGGCCATAAAATCTTGCCCCATACATACCACGTCTACTCCTCTACCTTCCTCTAAGTCTATGCCTAAATAACTACTACACCCAGGAAAAAACTTTCTGCAACTACCGTTTATATCAAGGCTTCCTACGTCCAACACATTGACGTTTTCAAACCTTTCTGGGTATACAACTGTTACTGCTTTAAACCACTCTTGTTGTTCTTTGTGAGCCATAGGCATATCTCCGTGGAAGGGTATATTATACTATTTTGTGCTGTGGTTGTCAAGATTTATTTTCCCCTTCCTCGAAAATTAACGCAAGCGAATTCCGGGGGGCCGCCCACGACCTCGGCGTGTCAAGAATTATTTTGCCCAAATTTGCAAAAATTTGTTTCATAAAATATACATTGTAAATTATAAGAAACAAATTATCGACCATTTTTTGCCCAAATTTGCAAAAATTTTCGTCAATTTGAGCACCCGTCGCGGGGTCTTCCCGAATCTCCCCAAAAGAGACTTCATCACTGAAAAATTTGCACGATTGCCCTAAAAAGTACTTGACATCGTAGTACTACTACTGTATAATCGGCGCGGCCGCACCAAAATTTTGTCAAATTGAACTGTTGGTCGGGCAAAATTTTCAAAAAGCAAAAACAGACCAGTCGTTTTAAAATATATTTTAATTTTGCATGCACGAACTACTTGACAAAATCGTAGTCGTACTACTACTGGCGCGGGCGCGCCAAAATTTTTGCAAAAAGCAAGCCAAATGCAAAAATTTTTGGCGAGAGTGTTTCACGTGAAACGCGTCAAAAAATTGACGCGTCAAAATATTGACGGT
>Ga0208767_1001362_pt1 | contig 19549 bp, 38 predicted proteins | sample VirMetDEL_Mar_21_FD_184514 | JGI IMG/M metagenome (GOLD analysis project Ga0208767, IMG submission 184514) | Aqueous microbial communities from the Delaware River and Bay under freshwater to marine salinity gradient to study organic matter... | ecosystem: Environmental > Aquatic > Marine >... | reverse complement strand
TCCTGTATTAAGAGAAATGGGATACAGAGGATTAATGGGTCAGTTTGTAACTCTTGGTGGTGCATCTATGGCTGCAAAAGGAATATACGGAGCGGTGACAGGAATAAGTGAAGACTTAATGGATAGATATAGAAGATATGTAGCTCCAGAATTTCAAAGAAATTCTAATTTAATTGCAGTAACAAAACCTAATGATGAAGGCGAATTTAAAGTTGTAGATTTATCTACCTTCCTTCCATACGATACAGTGACGAGACCTATTAGAGCAGCTTTTACAAAATTAAAAGAACAAAAAATGAATCCTCAAAGCATAGATAGATTTTTAATGGATTTTGCTTTTTCAGGAGATGGACCTTTTGGAGAATTTTTAGCTCCGTTTGTAAACAAAACTATATTTTACGAAACAATATCTGAAATAAGAAATAATAAGAAAAAAAGTGGTGGTGCAATTTATAGTGATTTAGCAGATTTCAATGAAAAGTTTTTACAAAGCACACAGCATTTATTAGAGACTGTAGCACCTGGTGCTTTTACAACAGGTAAACAATTATACTATGGCTTTAGAGAAAAATTAACTGGCACAGGACAAAGCTATGATCTTGAAGATGTTTTACTAGGATTAGGCACTGGTATTAAACCACAAAAAGTAAATCTAAAAAGATCAATGGAATTTATTGTATCTGATCTTAAAAAAATTAGAACAGAAGCTCCTAAAGGAAGTGACATGTACAAATTAAATAGAACTAAAGCACAAATTGAATCCGACTTTATTAAACAACAAAGATTTGCTTGGAGAGAACAACAAAGAATTTACAACGCATTTAAAACAATGACAGATATAGGATTAGATGAAGATTTTATTTTTGATGAGGCAGATGAAAGAAGATTGCCGTCTGGTCAAATTGACAGCGTTATAGATGGAGAATTTAAACCTTTAAGTTTTTCTATTCCAAGATTTGAAGAAAAAATTGAAACACTTGAAAACAATTTAGAAAAAACAGGTAGGAAAGGTAAAGATCTATATGTTGATGAAGAAAATATGTTTCCTGAAAGTGAGCTAGAAGATATTATGGATTTATTAGAGGACGGTGATTTAAATGGCGCTTTTCCTTATGACATTACAACTGATCCAGAACCTACTCAATCAGGTGTGAAGCTTGAAAATCAAACTTTTGCACCAGCTACGCAAGTATCAGAAATTAAAACACCACCCCTACCAAAACAACCAGAGCCAGTAGCAACAGCTGCGGCTTTGCCTAAAATAGATCCAGTAACACAATTGACATCTACAGAAATGGCATTATTATCGCCGGACGAACAAGCTATAAGATTAAAACAAAGAGGCATTGCTTAATGGGTATGAAACCTAAAACAACAAGAGAACATATTTTATCCCTGTATGGTCACATATCAGGAGTCAAAAAGAATTTATCCCACGTACATGAAGATGTAGAAAAATTGGGCGGTAAGATAGACAAGTTCTATTGGGTTCTTTTAACTGTTGCGGGAACAGCAGTCATCTTTGTGTTAGATAAGGTAATAGGATGAAGTTAACTTCTAATTTTTCTTTATCAGAGCTCACAAAATCGCAGACAGCGGAGCGTCATGGTATATCTAATCAACCTACAGAAGAACACACAGAAAATTTAAGATTGCTTTGCGAAAACGTATTACAACCTGTAAGAGATCAGTTTGGACCGGTAATGATTTCAAGCGGATACCGTTCTGAAATTTTGAGCGAAAAAATCGGCAGTAGTAGAAAATCCCAGCATTGCAAAGGCCAGGCGGCAGACTTCGAATGTCATGGTCATGATAATATGGAAGTATTTAACTGGATCGTAGATAACACAGAATTTGATCAAGGAATTTTAGAATTTTACACAGGAGATCCGGCAAGCGGATGGTTACATTTTTCTTACAATGAAGATGGTAATCGTAAACAAACTTTGCGTGCATTTCGTAATGACGCTGGTAAGACTCAATACGAAGAAATCTAGCTCATGAAAAATAGTCTTCTGGTGCATAAGCATCTTATTATTCGTGCCGAAGCTAGTAAACCCCCGACAGATGCAGAGTGGCTAAAAGATTGGATGTTAGGTTTTATAGAATCCATTGATATGAAAGTCTTTATGGGTCCTTATGTAAAATACTGTGATATGCCAGGTAATAGAGGTATTACAGCAGTTGCAATAATAGAAACTTCACACATTGCTATGCATATTTGGGATGAACCTAAACCTGCATTAATGCAATTAGATGTTTATAGTTGTGGTGATTTTGATCCTACAGATATATGTAAAAAAATCATGAAAGATTTTGATATACATAAAATAGAATATAAATATTTAAACAGAGAAACAGGATTAGTTGATCTTTAGGATTCATTGTGGTGGTTCGTCCGCACAGATATAACCAATAACTTTTTTATCTTTATACACATGATAGGTTCTGCCAGAGAACAATGTTTTCTTTTTATTCTCTATTTGTGCTACATTTGTATGAAACCAACTATCACAAGTTGTATTGATTTCAAAAGTTTCCATTTTAATATCTCCACCAAAGGTAAGATAAAGTAAAGTTATAATTATAGGTTTCATATCCAGCTTTCAAGAGTATCACCCATAATTTGAGATGCAATATTAATTTTACCTCTTAATGCTTTTATTATTTTTTCATCAACAGTCTTTGGAGCAATAAGATCTACGTAAGTTACAGGTTTATGTTGACCTATTCTATGTGCTCTATCTTCTGATTGTAATCTTTTCTCTAAATCATAACTGTTAGAATAATAAATTACATTGCTTGCAGCCGTTAATGTAATACCATAACCACCTGTTTGTGTGTTACCTACAAAGTATTTTACAGGAGATTTAGGATCTTGAAATTCTTTAATAGCTTTCTGTCTGTCGTCAGATGAGATAGCACCATAATATTGTACAATAGAATCATCTCCATGTTCTTTCTTAACTGTTTTTACAATTTCTTCTATGTCATGAATATAATTAGCCCATATAATAACTTTGCCTTCCATTTCGTCCATAACATCCATCAATTCTGTTATTCTATTATGTTTTAAATTAGTTATTTCACCGTCATCAGATTTAAAATGACCACAAGTAATTTGATGTAATCGCATTAATTGAGTTAAGGTGTGTGGAGCGGTAGCCATCTTGCCTTTTAATGTAGCAAGAGCTGCAGATTTCATAGTTTGATAAGCTTTATCTTGTTCAGAAGTTAATTCTACTGTTCTGTTTATAAATATCTTTTTAGGTAAATCTAAACAATCTTTTTTTTGTACTCTATAAGAAAACTTTTTTAATGTTTTTTCTAGTTCATCTAATCTTTGATAACTACCTACAATCTGTACTCTACGACCACCAAAATTTCTTTCTACCATATGTGCATATCTATTTCTAAAAGCATAGTAAGATGTAAAATCTAATAAACCTTCATCTAAAAATGTGCATTGACTATATAAATCTAATGGTGATTTAGTAACAGGAGAACCTGTAAGAATACGTCTATAAGTTGCATGCTTACCTAAAGTAATAATTGTTTTAGTTCTTTTAGCTGAAGGGTTTTTAATAGTTGTAGATTCATCTACAGCCATAAGTGTTTTATGAGTTCTTAAAAATTTATAAGCAAATTCAGCACCTTTTTTTGTACTAAATGCTTCAACATTCATGATAAGGACATGTAGGTCAAAGCCTGTTTCAAATAAAGTTTGATATTCTTTTTCCTTCGTTTTGGATGTTAAAGCAGTCCATAATACCATTTTGGGTTTTATGTGACTAGCTAAATGTATAGGAATTTCTTGTTCTAACCAATTTCTATATACACCTTTTGGTGCTATAATAAGCGCCCCATTTATTTTACCTTTATCATAAAGCATAGCCATGTTATCAACTAACACTTTAGATTTACCGGTACCCATTTCCATAAAGTAACCGTATTCTTTTTTATCAACTGATTTTTCTAATGCCGTCAGCTGATGCTTGTATGGCTTTGTCTTAAATTTATAATTCATATTCTTTCTACTTGACAAGTATATAATAACTACTATATAGATTGTCAAGAGAATAATAGAATGAAGAATAAAATTTTTGAATTATATAAACCAAATTCTTTAGCAGAGTTTTTAGACTTTAAAAAAAACAACCCTGAAGAAAAATTTGTGTATGTACTACAACATCCACCTGCAAATATAAATATTTTAGGTGCATCTGATTTTGGTTATCTTGTAATCTGTTTGCCTAACTATGGACCAGATTCACAGATAATATTCTCATCAAGTCCTTTTGTTTTTAAAATGCAAAAAAACTTAAGAGACTTTAGAGAACAAGACTACGTATTGTTAACAGGAGATCCTGCTATTATAGGAATATCTTGTGCAATCGTTTGTGATAAAACAAACGGTAAATTTAATCTCTTGAAATGGGATCGACGAGAGGCTAAATACTATCCAATAAATTTCGATCTTTATCAGAAAGGATAATAATGAGTGAAGTAAAAAATATGATGTTAGAAGACACAAAAGATATGTTGGATAACGTTGAAGTAACAGACATTGCACAGCAGTGTATATTATTAAAAAATAAAGAAGATGAAATAGAAGAACTAGAAGAAAAGTTGAAAGCTAAAAAAGCTGAAGCAGATGATATTAGTTCTAGAGTTATTCCAGAACTTCTTGCAGAACAGGGATTATCAGAAATAAAACTAGCAGATGGTAGTAAAGTTTCTGTTAAAAAAGAATTTAGGGCTACTCTTAAAAAAGATGATTTAGCAAGAGAGAGTGCCTATCAATGGCTTCGTGACCAAAAACTAGGAGACATTATTAAAAACAATGTCTTTGTAACTTTTGGTAAGGGAGAAGATGACAAGGCTAAACAATTGTTGAACCTTGCAGCAGAAAATGGGTTTACTCCACAGCAGAAATCTGATGTGGCGTGGAATACATTAACTGCTCTATATGAGGAGCGTGTCAAGGCCGGCCTTGACATGCCTTCTGATGTTTTTAATCTTTGGATTAAAGACAAAACAAAAATCAGCCGGAAAAAATAAATGGAGGATGTATAATGGCTAATGAAATAAAAGCTAAAGACACAGGATCAGTTTCGTTATTCGGAGATGATCTGCAAAAAGGTTTTGAAAACATGACGCAAGAAGATATGGCGTTACCGTTTATCAGAATCTTGGGACAACTTTCACCACAAGTAACAGATGGTGATAGTAAATTTATAGAGGGTGCCAAACCTGGTATGATCTATAATACAGTTACCAGCGAGTTATACGATGGTAAAAAAGGTATCAAGGTTATTCCTTGTTACTACAAAAAAGACTATCCGGAATGGTCTGATAGAGGAGATGGTCCAGGTGCGCCTGTAGCAACTCACTCACCAGGAAGTCCGGTGATACAAACAGGTAAGAGAGAAGGCTCTAAAATTAGATTACCAAATGGTAACTATTTAGAAGAGACTGCTTATTACTATGTACAGGTCGAAAACAAACAGGGTGGATATAGTCCAGCTTTAATTACTATGAAATCAACACAGTTGAGCGTCAGTAAAAAATGGAATTCAATGATGAAGTCTGTTCAAATTGACGATGGTAAAGGCGGATTTGCTGTACCACCTATGCATGGGGTTGTTTACAATCTTCAATCAAATCTACAAAAGAACGACAAAGGTTCTTGGTATGGTTGGGTTGTAACGATGGACAGAATCATGGGACAGAAAGATAAGTCTTTGTATTTAAATTCAAAAGACTTTTCTAATAATGTTTCAAAAGGTAACGTGCAAACAAAAGCAGATGTGGAAGAGAAATCAACTGGAGCGGCAACACCGTTTTAGTTGTAGTGAGGGGAATCGAAAGGTTCCCCTTTACAAATTAAGTAGAAATGATAATGAAGACGGAAAAATTTAAAAATATATTTGAAGGATTAAAAATTGCATATGGACAATATCAAAAAGGCGATGTCGCAGCCAATGGTGACAAACAAAAAGGTAAGGCATTCATTGTTAGAAAGAATGTTAGCGATGATTTGTGGGAGAACCATTTACAGGGAAAAGGTCCGGCTCTCGGGATTATCCCCATTCGTGAGGATAACACGTGTCGTTGGGGCTGTATTGATATTGACAGTTACAATTTCGACCACAGCAGCCTCATTCAGAGCATACGAAATCTTAATTTCCCCTTAATTGTTTGCCGTTCTAAATCAGGCGGTGCTCACGTATTTTTATTTACTACAGAATTTATCTCTGCATCTCTTATGCAGAGCACACTCAAAAAATTAGCAAAAGTTTTAGGTTATGAAGGATCAGAGATCTTTCCTAAACAAACAGAAATACTTGTAGAACGTGGGGATACAGGTAATTTCTTAAACTTACCCTACTATAATGAAACAAAAGGATTAAGATATGCGATTAATGATAACGGCGATGCTGCTTCACTTGAGGAATTTTATAAGCTCTATGATTTACATGGTTGCAGTGAAGAACAAGTCAAACAAATTAAAGTTGAAGAAAAGAAAATAGAAGAAGCGTTTCCTGCTGGACCTCCTTGTCTAAACAAGTTGGCATCAACTGGTTTTGGTGAGGGGTCTAGAAACAATGCATTATTTAATATTGCAGTTTATTATAAACAAGCTCATCCTGATAGTTGGGAAGATAAAATTGTCGAAGCTAATATAAAACATATGGAACCCAAGTTAAGTAATAGTGAGGTTCAACAATTAATTAAATCAGTTAATCGTAAAGGTTATGACAAGTATAGATGTAAAGACGCACCAATCAACGCGGTCTGTCAATCAGGTTTGTGTAGAACGAAACGATTTGGTGTAGGCTTTGGTGAAGAGGAGATGCCACAACTAGGCAATCTTACTAAATACAAGTCAAGTCCACCACAATGGTTTTTAGATGTAGATGGAACGCGGATCGAATTAAAATCAGAACAGTTATACAGCTCCCCTTTATTTGCATTAGCATGTTTAGATCAAGCTAATTTAGTTGTACCTGTACCAAAAGCAAAAGATTGGAAACAACATTTTTTAAAACCTATGATGAACAATCTACAAGAAGTAGAACCATTAGAGTCTTTAAATCCTATGAATCAACTTACAGGATTATTACAAGATTGGACCACTAACAGACAGTCTGCAAGAACAATGGATGATGTATTTAATAAATTGCCATACACAGATGAAAAAAAAGAATTTACATACTTTAGAATGGATGACTTCTACGCATTTCTTAAAAAGAATAATTGGGAAGTAGATAAAATTAAAACAGGTAATCTAATAAAAAGATTAGAAGATACATTTGTATCAGAAGAAAGAGTAAGAATAAAAAAACAACAACCAAGACTTATAAAAATAAAAACTATGAAACAAACTGAAGCATCTGTTTCTAAAGTTGAGTATCACCAGGAGGCATTTTAATGAGTAAGGTAAAAGACATAGGTATTAATTGGAATCTACGATACCGATTAGAAAAAAGTAGAGCAGAGTTATTAGAAATGAAAATAGAAATATTACGAAAGAGGTTAAAAAAATATGAAGACTATAATACTAGGACCCCCAGGGACGGGCAAGACGACAACGTTATTGAATTTAGTCGATCAGTTCATTCAACAGGGGATTAGACCTAAACAGATAGGATACTTTTCTTTTACTAGAAAAGCTGCAAGAGAAGCTGCAACAAGAGCCGCTGAAAAGTTTGGTTTGGATGCAGAAAAAGATTTAGAGAACTTTAGAACTCTACATTCTTATGCGTTTAGCCGTTTAGCTATGACAAAAGAAAAGATGATGACAGCAGAAGATTACAGAGAGTTTGGTAAATTAGTAGGCATACCTATTAAGACAGCAAAGTATTCTACAGATGATGGTACATTTAATTCTGATAATGAATACTTAACTATTATGAATACAGCTAGAGTTAAACGTATGGATCTATTAGAGTATTATGATTCTAGACAAAACATATTAGATATAGAAAGAGATACACTTTACTTATTATCAGAAGAACTAAAGAGATATAAAAAAGAAAAAAGTTTAAAAGATTTTACAGATTTACTAGAAGATTTTATTGCACAAACAACTAAACAAAATTTTAAAGCATTATTTATAGATGAAGCACAAGATTTATCTTTGATACAATGGGATATGGTTAGATCCTTATGGGCCAACGCAGAGAAAACTTATATTGCAGGTGATGATGACCAAGCTATATTTAAATGGGCTGGAGCTGATGTAGACCATTTTATAGCTCTCAAAGAAGAAGTTAATGATATTAAAGTATTAGATCAATCTTATAGAATACCAGGCGGACCAATACACGAATTATCACAAAAGATTATAAATAAAGTACAGAATAGATTTGATAAAGATTATAAGCCTAGAGCTGAACAAGGTAAACTAAAACGATACTCTGATATTACACAAGTAGATATGTCTAAAGGTAATTGGTTAGTGTTATCTTCTGCAAATCATTTTCTTGATGATGTAAAAGAATTATGTGAATTACGTGGTTGGTACTATCAACATAGAGGTATTAACTCTGTGCCATTAAAATTACTTTTAGCTCTTAATAACTGGGAGCATTGGCGTAAAGATGCATCTCTAGGTAATATAGAAATAAAAAATATATACGAATACCTTGGCTCTAATGTATTGCCAGGTTTTAGAACTGGTAAAACATTACACTCTGATACAAAATATTTGATGAGAGAATGTAGAGCTGAACATGGTTTAGTAACTGATAGTGTTTGGTATGATGCCTTTGAAGGTTTAGATAATGTCACAGAAAATTACATTCGTAATATGAGGGCGAATGGTGAGATGATAAATAAAAATCCTCGTATCATTATGTCAACAATACATGGAGCAAAAGGAGGAGAAGCCGACAACGTTCTGCTTATGCAGGACCTTACCAATGCAGCGTTAGAAACGATGAGCTATGATCCGGATGAATTACATAGATTATTTTATACTGGAGCGACGAGAGCGAAGCGTGAATTGCATGTGTTAGATCCAAAGAACTTTGATAGGGCTTATATATTATGAAGTGCTGGCACTGCGAAACAGAACTAATATGGGGAGCTGATCATGACATCGAAGACGATGATACTTATGATATGGTAACTAATTTACATTGTCCTAAATGTCATTGTGTGGTCGATGTTTATTATCCAAGTGAAAAAACAATAAAGGAGTATAAAGAGTATGAAAAAAAACACCTTAACTAGACAGGTAGGTGGTAATCACTACAGAGACTATGTCATTCAACCGGCAGAGTTTATAAATAAAAACAAGTTGCTTTTTGCAGAAGGCAACGCTATAAAATATATAGTGAGAGCGAAAAATAAGGGTGGGAAAGAGGACCTTCTTAAAGCTAAACACTATATTGATATGATAATCGAAAGGGATTACGAATGAGACATACACAAATGCCTTTGTTTACTCCAGAAACAGAGTGGGTAATGCCCGATGAATTAAAAGATTTAAGAGGACATAAAGAAATTGCAATAGATTTAGAGACTAATGATCCACACCTAAAACAGTTAGGGTCAGGTAATGTTACCAAAAGAGGACACATAGCAGGCGTTGCGGTGGCCGTAGAGGGGTGGTCAGGCTATTTTCCGATACACCACGAGCAAGGTGGTAATATGGACAAAAAATTGGTATTAGGATGGCTTCAAGACATACTAAATCAAGAAAACACTACATTTATCTTTCATAATGCGATGTATGATGTGTGCTGGTTAAGGTCAGCAGGGCTTACCATAAAAGGACCCATTGTGGACACTATGATAGCAGCAAGTTTAATAGATGAAAACAGAATGTCTTATGCATTAAATAATCTAGCAAAATATTATGTTGGTTTAGGTAAAGACGAAAAAGTTTTAGTTGAAGCTGCAAAAGAATATGGATTAGATCCTAAAGCAGATATGTGGAGAATGCCCGCAATGTTTGTAGGTCAATATGCAGAACGTGATGCGGAGTCTACACTTAAACTTTGGCAAACATTAAAAAGAGAATTGTATAATCAAGAACTAATGGATGTCTTTACATTAGAAACAGATTTATTTCCTTGTCTTGTTGATATGAGATTTAAAGGAGTGAGAGTTGATTTAGAAAAATCACAAAAGATTAAACTAAATTTAATTAAAAGGGAAGAGACATTAATTAAAAAAATAAAAGATTTAACTGGTGTTGAAGTAGAGATTATGGCAGCTAGATCTATAGCAAAAGCCTTTGACAAACTTAAATTACCTTACGATAGAACAGCTAAAAGTAATGAACCAAGCTTTACTAAAAACTTTTTACAAAACCATCCACATGAATTACCTAAAGCGATAGCTGAAGCAAGAGAACTTAACAAAGCTCACAGTACGTTTATAGATTCAATAACTAAACATGCAGTTGATGGTAGAATACACGCAGACATAAATCAAATTAGATCAGACGCAGGCGGAACTGTTACAGGTAGATTTTCTATGAGTAATCCAAACCTACAACAAATTCCTGCAAGACATCCTGAACTTGGTCCAATGATTAGATCTATATTTATTCCAGAAGAAAAACATGTATGGGGATCATTTGACTACTCACAACAAGAACCTAGAATTTTAGTACACTATGCTAAACTACAAAATTTAGAAGGTGTTGATGAAATTGTTGATGCATACAACGCAGGAGATGCAGATTTCCACCAGGTTGTAGCAGATATGGCAGGCATAGAACGTAAGCAAGCCAAGACAATTAATTTAGGTTTAATGTATGGTATGGGTAAAAATAAATTAATGGCTGAACTAGGATTGATGAAAGAATCAGCAGAGAAATTAATTAGGCAGTATCATTCTAAAGCACCCTTCGTAAAACAACTTATGGATAATGTATCTCGTAAAGCAAATGACAGAGGTAAGATCAGAACTTTAGGCGGTCGTGCCTGTCATTTTGATTTATGGCAGCCTGTTCAATTTGGGGTTTTTAAACCTTTGCCATTAGAACAAGCTAGAAAAGAATATGATGAACCTTTAAAAAGAGCATTTACTTACAAGGCTTTAAACAAGTTAATACAAGGATCAGCGGCAGATATGACAAAAAAATCTATGGTGGCTTTATATAAAAATGGTATAATACCACACATACAAATTCATGATGAAGTAGATATATCTATTGAATCACAGAAACAAGCAGAGGATATTATTGAGATAATGGAATCAGCAGTTGAATTAAAAGTACCTAACAAGGTTGACTATGAGAAGGGAGCTAACTGGGGTGAAATTAAATAATGGCTTATTTAAATGCAAACATACCGGCAACATATGCACAAATTAAAAGAGAATATTTATATGATTGTAAAAAACATCATGGAGAAGTTGAAGACTGTATTATTTTTGGTTTATCGAGTCTTGGTGGGCGTGCTATCCTTTTTCATTGTATTATGGAAAATGGAGCTATCTACTATCGTCTACCGATATCTGCGTTTATTCAAAGAGGCTTTGACCCAAAGGATGTTCCTAAACGTAGACTTGACGAACTGGAGTTATGGAATTCTTTTAGTTATTTTCCTGCTGTTACTTCTTGGAATATCTTAAGCGCCGCTTCAGGCAAATACATTGGTAAAGATAAAAAATGGCATCATGGTCAATACTTATTTACCGTTGACTGGGGCCATCCAGATGGTAATATATTAGACACTGATCATTCAGAGATTCCGCACGAACATAAGTGCGCACATATCATAGCCCTAGACGATGGTAACTATGCAGCACAACCAAACAATAGATGTATATGGGACTTACCCTCTTTCACAGTGAAAGATAATATACCAGACTGGAAAGTGCAAACTAATGAGTGGAATGTTGAAGATACAGGTAAATGGAAAACAGAAGATACCGATAACTTCTTCTATGAAATTGAGGAAAAAAAATGAGTTTTAAACAACATATAGTAGAAAAAAAAGAAACTATTATACAAAAGATTAAGAATGCTTTTAAAAAAGTATACTCTTTTATCTTTGATAAATTTAATAAATAGATTCTTATTAACGTGATAAGATAGGGGGGTAGAGGGAGACTTTTATCTCCCGGTACTAATTATGAAAACAATACCAGACGCAATAACAGATATGAAACAACTAATAAAAAAAATAATAGATAAACCCTTATCTTGGATGGAACACATTGGAAGTAAAATGAATGTGTATGCCTGGAACAAGAGATGGGGTAACAAGAAAACAGGATATGGCTACAGAAAATAGATGTAAAAAATGTAATTGCAAATGTCATTGCAATGAAGAATTACATGCCGATGTTTATGGTATGTGTCCTTGTGATGATTGTGTTTGTAAAAACCCAAAAAACGATGGCGAGGAGTGCTTATCGTGTCAATAAAGGAGTTTAGTTATGAGATGGATAATAAAACTATGGAACTTGTACGTGGAGTGGTTATTTAAAAAACATGAAAAAAACAAAAAGTAAACTAGAGTGGTTTAAAAAGAATATTGTAATTGTTCCTGTTGTGGCAGCAATCATAGCCGGAACATTTACATCGGTTAGATATGTATTATCTTTAACAGATACTATTACAGCTAACCAAGAAACTATTTTTAAGATGGAGTCTAAACTAACTAGCTCCACAGCAGATATTAACGACCTTAAACAAAGATTGTCCGCAGCTGAAGCAACATGGTCTATGGCAGAAAACTTATACAGACAATTAGCAGACACAGTGAGGGATCATACCTATGACCTTAAAGACCTTACGAGATAACTTACTCTGGATCGCATTCTTTCTTTGCGTTGCAACTTATGCGCAAGCAAGAAATGATTATCTAAATGACTACGGAACTTGTGAAAGAGGTAGTTGGGAAACTTATACAGAACTTCGACAACACGAATATAAAACAGGCACAAGTAATGAGTATCAAGACCAGACATTAGGTTTTAGATTTCGTATGCCTCTAGGTGCTGTATGTAGCGATGAATATATTGCAGAAATGCAGAAGAAAAGTAAAATAAAAACCCAATTAGAACTCATAAAAGAGTGTAAAAGAATACCTAATATCAGTCCCCCACCTGTAGAATTTGCAGAGTTATTTAATATGTGTAATAAATTAGGAGTTGTTAAGTTTATTGACAAGAAACCAGAGGGTAGTCATTGGGAAAATTTAAAAATACAATATCTAAAAGATAATCCTGATGTTGTAATCATGGAACAGGCAATGCCACAATGAAGGTAAGTGAAAACACAAAAGTAAGCACAGATCTTAAGACAATTATGGGTATAGCAGCAGCTGTAGCTATGGGTGTATTTGCTTATACAGAAGTAACAGCTAGACTTACATCATTAGAGACATCAAGAGAATTGTTTCAAGCTGATCTGTTAAAGAAGAGTGAACAAAAGCCCACGGACCAGGAACAATTTATGTTGTTGGAATCAGTGTTTGAAGATGTGGAAAAATTAATTAAGAATCAAGAACAGAATATGACTAACAAAGTTAATATAGAATTTTTAAAACAACAGTTAGAAAAGACATTAGCTGATGTAGAAAATTTAAAAGACAAAGTTAGAAAAAACGGGAACGGTCATTAATGATAGAACATATTGTAGCCCTTTTAATGTTTGTAGGACCTGATATCAAGGAGCACAGAATACAACCATCAATGTCAGAATGTCTTAAAGGTAAAAGAGTAGCCACTAGGGCGGATAAACCAAATATACAATATAAATGTATTAAATCTAAAGCAGAACTTGAGACAAATATAGATGGATCTTATTCTATCAAAGCTCTAATTTTAGAGTAATGAGAAAACCCAATAAAAAAAGAAATCCTTTTGCAAAACAATTAAGACACTTTACTTCAAAAGTGTTTAAGGTTAAAAATAAATATGACAGAAAAAAACTGGAAAAGCATAGCACTGGAGACTGAAATTGTATCAGGTCATTGCCCTGAATGTACGATGTATACAATATTAGTAGGATTACATAGAACTTTTTTCAGATGTACTAACTGTGGTTTTGATGTAGAGCAAAAAATTAACGGTGTCATAAAATATATGAAAGTTGATAAAGATTCTAAAATGAAACTAACAGAGTTAGACAATGGCTAAAAAATTTAAAGATCAAGTTGTACACGAACCTATTCATCACAAAACATCATTAGGACGTAGACCAAGTCTACAAAAAATGAATAAACATAAAAGGCGCACATTTAAACGTTATGCTGGCCAGGGCCGGTAACATGAAGTTTATGTTAGTTATAACTTTATGTTCACAAATTTACGCCACATGTTTGCCACCTTTTGAACAAGATTACTTTTACGACAATTATTTTGATTGCGCAACGTTAGGTCATATGCGTGGATTTGATACGCTACATAAATTAGGAGCTGATCGAGTTAACGCAGATAGAATGATTTATATGTTTGAGTGTAAACCCATTTTGAACACTTAATTGTCTGCCGGAGCTATGAAAGCTCACGGCAAACAAAAGGTGTGAGAAGAGGACAATAGAATACATTAAAAAAAATTACTTGACAACCCTTGTTATTTTATTATATCTTCCCATATCAATGAGAAGAAAACACTAACAAAGAAAGGTATAATATGGCTGATCCAGCTAAACATAAAAGTGTATCTGTACCAAGAGCTGCCTGGCAAAAGGCAAATTTCTTGAAAGATAAAATAATAACAGACACAGAGTTAAGTATAAGTAAAGTAATCGAAAGTATAATTAACGAGAAGGCAAAGAAACATGGCTACAAAAACGGGAAAGCATAAGATCTTCTGTCCAAAATGTAAGGGAAATGGTTTTTACAGAGTACCTTATCATTTAACAAAAGAAGAGACACACGCACAGTGTGATGATTGTGAAAGAACCGGAGAGCTGTGGATTGATGATAAATTTACACCAGACGAATTACGTGAGAAAGGTGTTCTTTGAAAATTTTGGTGATAATGGTGTCGTTAACTCTAACAAGTTGTAGTAGCACTATGGATGCTGGAGATGTACTAGATCCGACGACAACGATCATTAAAAAAATATTAACAGGAGGAAAGAAGAAATGACAGATGAGTTATATGAAGCAACTAAAAAAGAAGTGATGACAGAGGAAGAAGAGTATAGGAACGCGGATGTACCTATGCCTAAAAAAGAAGAATTAGATAAAGATTTTATAGAACATTTAGAAAAATTTTTTAAAGGAAAAAAAATAATTGACCGAGATAGGGGTACAAATCTTGCCACTGGCATTTCCCTGGACCCAAGCGATGATGGGCAACCTAGCGACGACTCTCGGCGTTCTTCGGGAGAGAGTACTAGACGTAGTGTCTCCCAGAACGAAAATGAAGTTTCGAGAACATTTAAAAAAATTTTTTAAAGGGGAGAAATGAATTTAGGAATAAAAGAAGTAGATAATACACTCAAACAAATATTAGCTGACATTAACCCAAAAGATGGTGTTGATGTCTCTACGGTTTTATCTGAAGTAGAACCTAATCGATATTTTTGTTTTAGAACAGGTGGACCACATTTTTTTGGTAAATGTGAAAATAAAGAAAAAGTTAGAAAAGAATATTTAGAAAACATTTGGCCGTTTGTTTATCACGTAAAAGGATATGGTAGAAAAATTCTAACAGGCACAATTTCAAAAGGTAAAGCCAGTATAGGTTACCCCATGTTAAAAATGTATCATGTAAAAAAAACGCGTTCTCAACAAGATTTTAGACAAGTTATGTATAAAAAAGTGGTAGAGAAGAAAAAAGAAATAGAAATTACAATTCATAAAACGGTGGCTTTATGTTTTGTTCCTAACCCTGATCCTAAAACTAATATTGTTGTAGATCATATCAATGGTAATAGAACAGATTATAGAATAGAAAATTTAAGATGGACAACGCCGAAAGGTAACTCTGTTGGCAATGCGGGCCAATCTTCTGATCCCGATGCTGTTTATGATATAGTTAACGCACAAACATGGTTCCATGAAAACTCTAATACTTATAAAGGTGGTAAGAATAACTATGAACGTGAAAGAGAACAACAACAAAAACAGTTATCTTTACTTCAAGAATTTGAAAAAGGTTTAACTAAATGAAACATAATAATAAATTCATTTATCCAAAATGCGTTAGATCCAATATCAACGGCAAACGGGTCTATGACATCGATTCGGGTAAATTTAAACTACCCTCTGTAACTACTATATTGTCAGCTACTCAAAGCGCAGAGAAGCGTGAATCGCTGCAAGCGTGGCGTAATAGGGTGGGAGAGGACAATGCAGCGCGGATCGTTGCTTCTAGTGGTGCTAGAGGCACAGCAATGCACAAGATTCTAGAGAAGTATATCCTAGGAGAAGGTTATATGGACATGACAACAGTGGGTCAGGAAGCACACAATATGGCCAAAGTTGTAATAGAACAGGGTCTTTGTAATTTGACAGAGTATTACGGATCGGAGACGGTATTGTATTATCCAGGCCTATACGCAGGTCAAACAGATTTAATTGCAAACCATAAAGGTGATATGGCTGTAGTAGATTTTAAACAAACTAATAAGCCAAAGAAGAGAGAATGGATTGAAGACTATTGTATACAATTAGCTGCTTATACAATGGCTCACAATTATGTGCACAAAACAAATATATCTAAAGGTGTGATTATGATGTGCAGTAAAGATAACTTCTATCAAGAGTTTATAATACAAGGTCTTGAAATGAAGAAGTATATGCAACAGTGGCTAAAAAAGGTGGATCAATACTACGATGAACTGAAAGGAAAAGATTAATGAGAGTAAGAGATTTACAACAAATACTAGAAAAATTTACTAATGGCCAGAAAGGTACAACAATATCAGACTGTCATGTATATATTGAGACCCAAGATGGACACTTGGAAGATCTACGAAGAATGGAAGTACAAGAGTCTATATTAGTTAATGACCCAAATCCGGCAAGATTAGTGCTAAAACATGACAATGATAAGCTATTTGGCAAATCAATCACTTTTAACAAGACATAATATGGCAACAATAAGGCAAGAGTGTGCCACTATAAGAGATATTCTGGAGCATTTTTTTTTTCATGTCATAGCAAAAGTTTTCGGTGGCACAGTGGCACAAGGGGTGTTTTTGGCTTATAAGCGTTGGTATAAGCGAATAATAGGTGTGCCAGAGCAGATTTTTTTGGTGGCACAGGTGGCACAGGTTGTTGGTATTGCTAGCTTATTTAAGCATTGGTCAAAATATGCCGTGGCACAGTCAAATAAGCATTGGTATTGGCTGCTTATTTCATGGTATCCGGCGCGCGAGAGGTTTTCTGTTTTCAAAAAAAACATTTTTGCCCTAAAATCTCCCTTATATGATAAAATAATATTATGACAGCCAAGAAATCTAAATACAGACATGCAGTAATTAACAAAAAGAAGTATTACTTCTATTCTATCCGATGGTTGGACATCACCGGTGACGCCGGGCATGCAACTCCAGAAGAGTTTGATAAGTTTGGTTGTGCTGTTATGGTTACGCAAGCTTATGTATATAAGAAAACAAATAAGTTCTTATGGACGTTTGCTTCTTACGATGAAAAAGAGGAAGTATTTTCTGATAGAAATGTATTTCCAAAAGGGTGTATAATTAAAATGGAGAAAATATATATATGAAGAGAAAAACAGCATTCACGTTTAGACTTAAATGTATTTTGAAAAGATGTAGAGAAGAAGGTAAATGGGACTTGTTATCTAGACTACATTACAAATATCAAATAGTACCAGTAGGAGAAGACTATTATGACTAAAGAAAATCTTCCTAACTATTATGGTTCACCTAGTGTGGATGAGACAATTGAAGTTAAACCAACATATACTGAAAAAAAAGTTACTTATAAGAATAAAATATGGGAAGAAGTACATAGATTAAAAAAACTATATGAAAAAAGAAAAAGGTAAAAAACACGACGGTAGATCTAGAGTACCAAACGAAGCCTATAAAAATGGTTGGAATGAAATCTTTCTTAATAAGGTTATGAAAGAAGAAGTTAATATAGGTGACACAGGTACACAGAAATACAGAATTAAAAATGGGCCAAATAAAGGCAAAGTATTGTGAAGAATAAAACCTTGACGAAGAACATGCCATATGTAAAATGGCAGTCTATACCACCTGTGAAAGGACCAGACCCTCAAGGTATATCAACTAAACTCTCAAAAAATGATTCAAAAAATAAAAACACTATACGCAAGACTAAACGAGTTCTTTAATGCTAATTCAGGAATTGTATTGTTTGTTATGCTTGTTGTGATTTATCTTCAATACCTTCAGGGGTAACATCAATCAAATTTTTATGATCATCTAGAATTTTAGCCATCTTGGCTTCTAGTTCTTTCTCTGACATATTGTCTAGATTACCTGTCATAATAAGTTTTTGATCTACATATAATCCACCTGCTTTACCTCTAGCAACTTCAGCATTTATAGCTGCTGACCAAGCACCTTTCTTCTGTGCTTCATCTCTTAATTTTGCTAGTTCAGTAAGATGTCTTTCAACAGTGATCTGATTCTTCTCTTGTACTTCTCTTCTTAACTCACCAATATATGTGACAACCAATGGGAAATATTTAGCATTACGCATCTCTGATGCTGCTTGTCTTGCTCTTGTTTTATACCCTGCTTGATAGGCTGCTTCGGCTGGTGATAGCCTGCCTTCATTATAAACTAGTAATTCTGCAAATTTACGTTGTTGTTCTGTAAGTCTTTTATCTTGAGTCATTTGCCTTATTTTAGTATATATTGACCAAAATGACAAACGGTAAATTCTGGTGAAACCCGAGACAAAACTTTGGCAAAAAGTAAAGAAAAACACTAGTAAAATTAAGTGGACTAGACTCGAATCTTGGGCATCTTTTGGTGTACCTGATTTGCTTGGTTATCACGATAGCTGTGGTTTTTTTATGGTTGAGCTTAAGATTGCTAGAGCTCCAAAAATAAGCTTCAGCCCACATCAAAAACTATTTCATATGACCAGAACAAATCGTAATTTCATCCTGCTCGAAGATACCTCTTCTCGCTCCATAAAACTTTATGAGAGTAAATCGATCCACGGTCTTCTGTTAGATCACAGAGATACGCCGTGCTTGGCGCTTGACGATTGGGAACACATCCAGCGAGTGTTGATCAACACTCCGCTTGACGCTTGACGCTTGCCGCTTGCTGCTTTTAAAAAAAATCTAGTTTAGAATCATTCTAAACTGGCCGCTTTGCATTCTTAACGAATCGCGCACTGTTGTCCGCGTTCAACTCTTCAGCTTGCAGCTTGTGGCTTGACGCTTGTAGCTTGGGCCTTCCCGGAAAGCGCGCTTGACGCTTGCGGATTGGATAACCGTTCTCACGGCACCAGTCATTGTGCAGCGCTTCTATTTCTTTTGAGTCTTTAATGTTTGCCATATTCAACGTTAGGTGTGTTACGGTCCCAGCAAGATCTACAGTTTCCACAGTGGCCAAAATCTAATTCCTTTTTCTGTGCTGGTGTGTAGGCCTTCATCTGGGTGGCTGTG
>Ga0208767_1001361_pt1 | contig 19554 bp, 33 predicted proteins | sample VirMetDEL_Mar_21_FD_184514 | JGI IMG/M metagenome (GOLD analysis project Ga0208767, IMG submission 184514) | Aqueous microbial communities from the Delaware River and Bay under freshwater to marine salinity gradient to study organic matter... | ecosystem: Environmental > Aquatic > Marine >... | reverse complement strand
TACAGTTGCTGAACTGTAGTGACGACAATTATGTATCGCGGTGTTACATACGATCGCGAACAACATCACGAGAATCACCTGGCTTGGTGGTCTCTTGTGCATCGCGCCACGCTGTGGCTGTGTTATCGCGGGATCAAGTATCGCCCTGTGTTAAATAATTCAGGGCCTTCGATTTTTTGATTGCCGCTGGAGTAAATTATTCCTAATCGCGGGCAGGAAGTCCCATGGCGCAACCGGTCGCAGAGGACGAACCTACCTCGATTATCTGCCAAATGCGGAAACTTATAAAGCTGAGCGGTCAGGGACCGACGACAGTGGCTAAGTTTCAAGCTGATGTTGATCGGCAACGCCTTAGTGCATACATGAGCTGGGATAAAAATGGAGAGCTCGAAGTTAAATAATCCGGACCCGATGGAGATGTTGTTCCGTGCAAGGTGGAACGTACCCAAGGCAGCCGTGGCTTTAGGTATCGGTAACGAAGAGTGTAAGGAAGTCTTTCGGGCTTACCTGAAGGAACGACTTCAAAGTGAGTCTTAAATGAGACCGGCGGCTCGTTTTTCGAATTCGAGCCTCCAAGATTTTTTCCAGCTACGCCAGAAATCCATACATTCCCTGCGTACTACTTCAACTTGGTTAGTATCGATTAAGGTTCGGACCTGTTCGGCTGCTTCTTCCCACGTGTCAGCCATGATGAACGGCAAGTCTGACCCTGGGAAAATTCCGTGCCAGTAACTCGGCATGATTTGCAGGTGCGGCGTGTTGCGCATTACGACCGGAATTGCTCCGCATTCCAGAGCTTCGTAAATCCTGAACGAATCATTACTAGCGCCACCGGCTGGTGCGAGGACAAAGATGCTGTCGTTTAATGTTTGGGCGTATTTTCGTGTAGTTAAATATTCTGGGTCGTCGAACTTTTCGACAAGGTAAGTGAAGTTTGGTTCGAATTGGGAAAAGACTTCGAGGGCGTGCTGGCGGTCTGCCTTCAGTGAACCGGTGAAACTCCACAAAAACTCGCGGTTTGATGCGGTTCGGCGTGGGCTTGCGTACTTTTCGAACTCGTTTTTGTAGCCTGGGCTTGCGTACTTTTCGAACTCGTTTTTGTAGCCAAGACCAAAGTGGAATACTTTAAAGTTCCTGTAACACCCAGGATGCACATAGTTTCGAGCCAGGAACACGCAGTCTGGGTTATTTAAAAATGCCAACGAGGAGTCGAGGCACTCATCAGACAGCAGAATGACGCCGTATTTAAGGTGTGCTTGCTGTAAACGACGGATGTAGAAGTACGATTCCGTTGTGTTGGTGACGACAATGCACTTTTCTAGGAGTGGGATGTCGTCTGAGGGATTTAAATAGTGGAATTTGCAGTTCAGGTGGCTGAGCATGTGCTCAATCCAGGATTTGCCCCATTTATGGATGCCAGAACCTGTGCAAATTACGTTAAATCTGGTCATTTTTTGATGGTCCAGAGCTGATTGAAGCAACAGAAGCCGTTTTCGACGTCCATGAAGCTTGCCACGCAGGCATCGACGCCCGTTTTGACGCTTTCCCAGGCGTAGTCGTCGATAATTATGGCGCCACCGGGTTTTACGTAGGGATAAAACAGGGTGAGGTCACGCATGACGGCCACGGTTTCGTGGGATCCATCGATATATAGGATGTCTAGACCTTTTTCGAGGTCCTCTAGGAGGTCAGGGAACAGGTTCCAGCTCAAACCTTTACGGATATCAATTTTGCCGGGGTTCTTGCTTTTAGCGATGTTGGTGCGGGCGATGTATTCGATGCGGTTTAGAGTTGGATACTGGGATGGGCTGGCTATATGTTCGTCTGATCCTGTAAACGGATCAATTGTGATCATGCGGCTTTCGGGGTGGTTGAGGAGGTTGTCGGACCACCAAACTGTTGAGGCACCCTCATAAATGCCGACTTCGAGGATAAGTCGCTTAGAATCAGGTTTGAATTGCAGTTTTTGCGCTCGTGGCTCGGATTGGAGTGCGTCGTAACTGCGGGTGAGATTTTTGTACCAGTCGTGTGTAATCTCATATTTCTCAGCGAGATCGACGGGCATGTGTCAGTTCAGTGCTAGCACCATGATAAAGCAAAGTCTCGTGGGCGCAGCAATAGAGTCCCACCTCGGGGCAGCGCATAACGTGCTATACTGAGCACAGTTCACACCCAAATCACATGACAAACCGAATCAACATCGACACCCGGGGTCTTCCTATTACTGCTGCCGTGTGGCAGGCCCCTAAAATTATTGGCGCCTCGGTGTGGGCGGGTCTTGCTGGTTGCACATTCCTCATTATGTTCTTTATGGGCACTGTGCATCTGAAACAGAAAAGCCCAATGTTTAATGAAAATGCTGCATTGCGTAATCAGTACTATGACAAGTGCATACTAAACTTCGTTAACCAGGGCGTTCGGGCTTCTAACAGCCGGGCGCACCTGACCTGCAGTGTTAATGCCGATGCCTACCGAGCCCAGCTTGATGCCCGCTCCCGGTGAGCTTGAGGCTTGTACGTCGGCTGAACAACACGATGACAACTCCGTACGTATCTCTTCAATCTGGGGAGACGCCTGTTTTGTCAGCTCGTGGCACCTAGTTCACGAAAAGCAGCTGTTGTTCTGGCGCCGCCACCAGACTACCTGTATACTGGCACCGTCGGCCGAGTGCTGAAACTGGTAAACAGAACGCACTTAAAATGCGTCGAGCGTACGCTCTTGCGGGTTCAAGTCCCGCCTCGGCTACCAATTACTTCAAATTATGGCAGACATCACAAAGTGCGCTAACTTTCAAGGTTGTCCCGAGAGCACTACCTGTTACAGGGTTACAGCTCCGGACAGCAGACATCAGTCTTTTGCTTGTTTTTTCGACCCCACATCAGATAAGGAGTGTGTGCACTACCTCTTCGACTCCACCGTCAAAGCTGACTGAAAGCCAACTACTTTTTGCTTGTGTAGATGCTTTCTGGTCTAACGAATTTAAAGACGAGACTTTATCGTCGCTGCACAGAATGCGTGCGGTTTTGTCTGTACTAGACAAATCCGGTTATCTTAAACAACTACCGTCTTCTCATCCCAAAATGAAGTTTCAAATTGGCGACCGCGTAGGTAAGCGTAAGCCTAGCGCAAACTTATCCGCCCCTAACAAGACTGGCGTCATTGTTGAGTATGGAGCATCGACAACACGTACGGGAACTAAGAAACCGTTTTACGTCGTAAAAAACGACCAGACCGGTAAATTAGAAGAGTGGGCTCCGGGTACTGTTTACCTGTGTTCTGATGCCTCGGCTGACCGTGTAGCTTTTGTCTGATATGTCCTCTAAGTGGGATCTTCGTTTCCTTGAATTAGCGAAGCACATTTCTCATTGGTCCAAAGATCCCAGCACTCAGGTGGGAGCTGTTGCCGTCCGAGATCGCCGCATCCTGGCGACCGGATACAACGGCTTCCCTCGTGGGGTAGCAGATTTACCTGGTCGCTTAGAGAACCGAAACGAAAAATATTTACGTACCGTCCACGCGGAAGCAAATGCGGTTGCACAAGCCGCTCGTAATGCTATTTCCCTAGAGGGTTCAGACATTTATGTTTGGCCTTTTTTGCCTTGCAGCAGTTGCTGCACCTTATTAATTCAGGCCGGTTTCTCCCGCGTCGTTGTTCCTAATCTCCCAATTCCGGATCGTTGGGAGGAAAGCTTTCGTATGTCGCAGGAGATGTTTCGAGAAGCGCAGATTGAGTTGATACTCATGGACGTTTGATAGCAGCAAACATATTCTTAAATGGCCGAATTTCAATAACGTTGTAATCGTTTTCGTTCAGGTAGTTAAAGAGTTCTTTTTTCTGTTCGGCGTACCACTCATCTTCATTTGCTTCAAAAATTATCGGAGGGTATCCGCTACGTTCGATCGTAAATTGAGCGCCTTGTAGCGCACTGAGTTCATTCCCCTCAATATCTAGTTTGATTAGACCTACATTTTCCAAGTGGTAGCTATCAATCGTCTTTGTCTTTACGCGTTCGGTCGCCAGCACAGGCGAATGAGGTTTGCAGACCGTGGAGCCACCGCCATCTTCAGACACGATTGACAGCGTGGTGAGTTGATTGGCCTTTACTTGATTTGTCAACGCGACGTTGTGCGGGTAGATATTGGCTTTTTCGTTTAGAAAAATGTTCCCGCACAGCTGGTTGTACGTTCTTCGTTGAGCTTCAAAACTGTGCACCTGTTTAAATTTGTCTGCCAGCATTATCGAATAGACGCCCATATGGGCTCCACCATCAATAAATAGTTTTTCTTTGTTGGAGAACTGGTTGCTCGCCCAGTTAACGATTGAGGCTTCTGGAATCCCTACTTGGTGCATCTGACACTGTGCTGAATCGTCACGGTGCATCAGGAAGGTCAGCCCCTGCGCTGCAGTGATTTGATCTAGTTCAGGGTTCCAGACGCAGATGGCCATCAGTCTTTCGTCAGTGCTAACATAATACCAGTTAAATTTGGTTATGACGATACCTGTTTTAGGCACAGCTGTCGTAAACGCACCTCATTGGGTCTACAGACTGTTTTACAGCATAGATTACCCTGTAGACACTTTTGTTGTATTTAACAATAATGGTCGTGACCAGATAACAGAAGAACTAGATTTACTTACTAAACTCCCACATAAGTACGTAAACAAGGTAGTTGTATGTCATATGCCTGCTAATATTGGGTGCTCAGGAGCTTGGAATTTAATTATAAAGTGCTTTATGAATGCACCTTACTGGATAATTACAAACCATGATCTTATGTATACGCCAGGGTTTTTAAAAACTATGGTGTCCCATGCTGAGGATCCCGAAACTGGGATTGTTCACGGGGAAAACGGTAGTTGGGATATCTTTCTTTTGAAGGATTGGGTTGTGCAGCAGTACGGGATTTTCGACGAGAATTTGTACCCTGCGTACTGTGAGGATATGGACTATGGGATGCGTTTTAAGCACACTGAATTAAAGCGTCATATGTCTGTAGGCGTGCCTTATTTTCACGGGGAGACCTGTGGAGACTATGCAGACGGCTCTCAAACTTGGCGGAGTGAACCAGCTTTAGCTGAAAAGATCCATATTGCGCACGAAATGAACAAACATTATCTGCACGCTAAATGGAGTCCCGCTTGGCAAGCACACATTGAAGGGGAGGTCTACCCTCATCCTTTTAATAATGAGGCTTTGCCTGTGAGTCTGACTACGTACAATTTGGACTTTGTTCGTCGTAAAAACTTGGGGTTCTAAAAATGGAGTTTCCTTGCACCGGTTGCGGCGTGTGTTGTCAGAAAATACGTGACACTCTAAATAACGCAGAGGCTATGAAGTCTCTTCCTGTGCTTTATAAAGCGCTGAAAGAGTTCCCCCACGAACCAAACGAAGACGGGAGTTGCTCAATGTTGGAAGGTAACCGATGTTCTGTTTACGAAGATCGGCCGTTACTGTGTAACGTCAAGAAACTGGGAGAAGTATCTGGATACCATCAGACCACGTGGTATTCACTCAACGCTATAACTTGTAATATCCTTATTAAAGAGGCAGGTTTAGACGAATCTTATTTCGTCACGATATAGTTAAAATACTGATATCCTGGGCGGCGCGATGCCTTTCTATTCGTCATACCCGACTGAGGGTCGTCTGATCAACACTTTACAAAAAGTGTTGGACAGTAAAAATATGACATCTTTTAGATTCAGTAAAGTTTCTGATTTATCACCTACTACTACCAGAAAAATTTATTCTGACCAGTACTACATTCCTTCTCCTGAGGTTCTGGAACGTATTTGTTTAGTTCTAGACGTCCAGCCTGGCGATATTCTTCGGATTGCGTCTAAGATGGAGGCAGCAGAAGCGGTGTGTTCAGGTGTTTAGCCCTCAAGATTACGAGTTTGCTTCTCGGGTTTTAGGGCTCCCCTGCCCCAAGACACCCGCTGAAATGGCGGCTGCAGCGCCGATGACCGCCACGGTGTTGCGTAACTTCCACCGGGTTGCTCCTCCTATGCCTGGCATGGAGGGTGACGGGATTATGACGTCCCCTACCCGATCGCTCAATGGGTACCCCGATACTTCTCAGCCAGAAGTGCGTGGTCAGCTCATGCACCGTTTGCAAGCCAGCGCTTCATCCCCCGCAGACGAAGCAGAACTTCAGGAATTAGTCGGGATGCTTTTCCAAGATCCCAATCTGATGCAGATGTTCTTGGAGTTCGTCCAGAATCTTTCGAACGACGGGCTTGACGGTGCTGAGTATCTAAGTCGTCAACGTCCTTTGGAGTACGATTTACCTAATTACGGCGGCCAATATTCTGTTCTTAACGCTCCTTCTAGCTCTACTGTTCCCGCCTCGGTGATGTATCAGGAGTTGGGGTGATATGAACGTACGTGAGCAACAGTTACGTGAGGCTGACGTTCGGCGAGACGCACCTGATCTAAACGCTTCGTCGTTTCTTAATCTCTATATCCAGTCAAATTTTCCTCAAACTGCTTCTTTACCTTCTAAAAAACAGTTAATGCTCGGCATTCTCCCTCAAGAGGACGGTCAGAGTGTAAAATCAAGTAAGAAGATTCCTTCGGGAACTTCATACGATAATCCTGCTGGTTCCTGATGGCTGCTCCTGCTGCTACTGCCGCTACCATTGGCGGGAACTTCTTAATGAATTTGTTGTCGGATATTATCGCTAACCGCGTGGCAGGTCCGGCATCTGAAGCTGCAAACCCCTCTCAGTATGGTGTTGCCGAGTCCGCTGTAAGTAAGCCCTACTTCCAAGGTGCTGCTCCCGAGCTTGCATACACTCAGTACTACGCAAACGAAGCTTTTCGTCGAAACCTCTTACGGGGTTTAGGGTTTGATGTCCCTGATCTCGATAGCCCAGACGTCTTTATGGGCGGGGTTGAACAACGGTTAGAGCGTCAAGCTCAAAGTCTTGGTCAACGTGAACGTCAGCTTGAAGCCCTGAAACGTCAGTACGAGTACATGAATGAGCTTGCTCGTGGGCAAGCTGCTGTTAAGCAGCAGGAAGTGCGTTCGCTCGGTGATGTACAACGCGAACGTGTGAGCTCTTCATACGATTTTGCTCAGAACGTCCTAGATTCCGCGATTAAAAACGTTCTTGTGCAAGATAGACTGGATAACAGCAACGTCCTGTCTACGCTTGCTGGGTCTACCTGAGGGAGTTTTTAAAACATGGATGCTTACGAACTCCTAAATCAAGTTCTTTCGGTAGTACCAGGAATGTCCTCGCCTCGTTATCCGGGCGGTGGGCGTGTGAATCGCAACGTAGCTCAGACAGGAACTCCCCCTGTTGGGCAACTTGCATATAGAGACGGTAAACCTGTCTTTTATGTAGATCCTTATTACGGCTTTCAGTCTGGAGAAAGTTTTAAAAAAGCTACCGGTAACTACCCTCAAGGTTTTGAGCCTTCCGCTCAACAACTTCCTTCTACACCTGCAGCGACTGCAGGCCCCAAAACTCCTTCTGCTCAGCCTCCCACTGTGGGAGATAATGCTCCTGACACAGCACCTTCAGCTCCTTCCCCCAGTTCCGTAGGTGAAGGCGCTGATATTGAACAGGAGCAAGAGCCGATTGTTGATCCCACGCGGGAATTAATTGAGCGAGTTTTTGATCCTGAGTATCAGCGGGAACTCAGTCAGCAAAAACTTCGTAATCTGGTCGAAGCCTCCATTGTTACGAGTGCTTTAAAAGCCCCACGTGAGCGTCAAAAGCAGCAATCTGAGATCGAGCGCCAGAATATCCAAGCTTGGCGTGACATCAGGACAGCGCAGATCGAGGCAAATGCTCGTCAACAGATGGCACTCGGTTTAGCGACGGTTTCTGCTTTAACGCCAAATCTGTCAAACTTTGCAGAGATTTACAAAGCCTCTACTGCCCCTTTTAACCTTCGCACCCGAGGATAATTATGCCAATTCCGTTTGCCACTGCCGCTGCAATGCCCCTTTTAGCTGGGGGCGGCGGTTTGGCCGCTGGCGGTGCAGCTGCCGCAGGGGGTCTTGGTTCCACTTTGTTCGGTGTCGGGTCTGCTCTTAGTGGGCTAGGTTCTTTAGCAGGAGGAATTTTTGGTGGAGGCGGAGGGGGAGGACAAGCTGATTATTCAAGCTTGTATGCACAGCTTGTACCGGGACAAGTAAAAACTACATTGGCCGGACAAGAACTTGCCGCGATGATGGGTGCCTATACAGGAACGCTCGGAGCCCGCAGTAACGTTGCTCAAGAAAGTGCTCTTGGTCAATTCGATGTAGCTAAACAGAAAGATTTAACTTCTGCTGGTCTTCAAACAGGCATCGCTTCGCAGTTAGCTAGTAGTGCTATTGGTTTAGGAGAAGCTACAGGTAAGGCGAAACTTGCCACAGAGATGCTTGGACCTGAAACAGCTGCTGCTCTTGCTAAACAATTTGGTACTACTGCAGGCGCATTACAGCAGACAGGTCTGCAAGGCGAAACTCAGCTCCTTCTTCCGACTGCTACCGCTGCTGCTCAGACTGGATTAGAGGCAGCTAAAACCCGTAACCAACAGATGTTGGCTACCACTCAGACAAATTTAAATATCGCTAAGGCTCAGGAAGATACTCGTAATGCTCTCGCACTGCAGCGTGGGCAAGTCGAGGGACAGTTGGCAATGAAGCGCTTTGGTGCTGGAATGGCGATGGCCGGTCAACGAGCGTTTGCATGATCAAATCGACAGTAGGTGATTCGACCACGGTTGCATCGTGGTTAGCTTCGCTTGAAAAAGCTCAAAAGGACGCCTTTGTTCATTACGCCAAGAACGCGACTTCTGACATTGAAGCTTATCTTTACGCTCGGTTTTTAAACCCTGGCTACGCTGGCAGTATCTCGGACATTACTGCCTGGGTTCAGGAAAAATATCCTAAGGAAGATCTTCGCAAGGTTCTTTTGCGGGAGATCGACGATCTCCAATTGGATATTCGTAATGTGCGAGATATGACTCAAAATCAAATGTTGGATCATGCTACCGCAGCCACAAAAATATCAACGCTGCAGAAAGAGCTTCGCAGTCACATTCAGGCGGTACGGTCTATTTCAGACGGTCTTGATCGCCGTGGTTTATTACTCGCTGGCGCTGATCGGTGTCTGCGCGAATTGGTTCAGACGTTTGACGGACAACCGGGAGTCCAAGCTCTGCTTGAAGACTCCTCGATCATCGTCTGGACCACGCTGGAAAAAGAAGAGAAGTCTTAATCCACTTTCTTGAGTCGCTTCATAATGTTTTCTAAGGGGGTCCTAAAGACTCCCATAAAAGCATCATTTACGCCGAGAGACATTACCAGCTCCGTGCCTTCCACATAAGCACCAAAAGGTAGGATCACAGCGGGTTGGTTTGAGACGGGGTTACCCATCAAATCTGTCCATTCGATAACGCGATCTTCTAAAGACCCCGTAAAAATAGACTCGGGGATAATGTAAGTTACTTTGGTAAAGTCCTTGTCCACCATGTAAGCACTTACACGATAAATAAGATAAGGTTTTCCATTTTCTGAGAACGTTGTATGTTTCCAGTGATAAAAAATTAAATACCCGTAACCGAGATCAATCGGAGCTGTCGAGTTAAAAGTCGGTGCGCCTTTAGTTACTTGGTCTAAAACATCCGTATTAAGTTCAATTCGAGGGGTCCGTTCACTCTCAACAATCAATGGCCGCGTGGAGTACAAGCACGCTAGCTCTCCGTTCCTAGGGAAAAAGCACCAATTTTTCTCTGCCTTACCCGGATGGAGATTTTCTCCAATCGGGGGTGTAGCGGAGTGAACAGCTTCAAAGTTATCGTTTACCCAGCAGACAGAAACTTTGGGCTGATTAAAAAGTTTATCTGTATGTTTGTCGTAACGACTGGCGTATGTAGATGTTACGAATTGTACGTACAACCCATCGTCTGGACCTTTAAATAAACGAGGATCTTCGTAACTTAGACGATGTTTTTTAGATCTTAGTTTTTTGGTACCAATAATGCTCGCGTCATCCGGACTAAGCATACCGATGTAGATATCATTAGGTCGCCCATTTAAGTAAAAGTATTTCATGTCGTGCCTGAACCCAAAAGGTTGGGGTTGGCAGCGCCACGCGATGTACGTGTTCTGATTGTGTTTGATTACAGAAGGGTTGAAATTCGCGATGGAATTTTCGGGTAACCCGTTTACGATCCGGGTGAACTTCCCTCCGAGTTTTTCGGCTTGTTGGTAGACGGAGGGCACACCTCTGGTTTCTCGTCGAACTGGGAAAAGAACGTCGCTGTAAGCGTGGAAAAAACGATGTGTTGTTTGCATGACTCAAACAGAAAGATCAGAGACAGCTTTAGAGAATCCCATAGCGACAGATTCCCAGCGGTATTCAGGACGTTGAGTAACGGCGTAGCAGGCGTCCGCGACTTCGGCGTAAATTGATTCGTCTTCATACAGCTCCGTTAATAGGTGAGCGGTGTGTTTGACATCAACAAGACCTCGTTCGACACCGAGGTCTTTATCGACAACCCACGTGGCAATATCAGCGAGCTGAGCTGCGCCTTCCCAAATGTCCTTACATGCGGTGTGGTTGGGGACAACTTGAGGTTTGCGGCAGCTCGCATTTTCAAAGCTTACAAGACCCCACCCTTCACCATCTGCCGTATTTAAGCCGACATCACACGCGTTGTAAATCGTGTTCAGCAGGCTATCCGGAGGTGCATCCATATAATTCATATTTGGGGATGTCAGGATCAATCGATGCTTGTCATCCAGTCCACGTTTGTTCATTTCCCTGTGGAACAGAGGCATTACGTCCCACCCAAGGTCTTTTGCTCCCATGTGCAAATACAACATGGTGTCGGGTTTATCGATCGCGAAGTCAGCGAAAGCTTGGATCGTTAGATCGATACGTTTGCGAGGTTGATTCCTGTTACCGTTGAAAACGATAAATTTGTCTAAAGGGAGGCCCAGTTCCTGACGGGCCTCTTCCTTTGAAATTGGATAAAATCTGCCGTTGTCCACCCCGTGGGGGAGAACACCTAGCCGAGGGATATTGATCTTATGGGAAAGGATTCTGTGTGCACAGTTAACAGTGAACGTAATCGCTAAATCCCAGAAGGGCATGTTTTGAAGCATGTCCGGGTAATAGCTTTCGCTGTCCACGGGGAAGTAGGCGATGAACTTGAATTTCAGGTCATCTTTAAGGAACTGACAACGCTCCCAGAATTGATTGACAATCCAGATATCGTTTAAACAGATAACGACATCAGGACGTTCTTTGTGGAGTATTTCTGGGATTCTATTTACACCAAAGCGATCCTGTGTACCTCCAGCACACGCAGGGTAGATTTTGTACGGGTGCTCATGAGGATCACCTGTGTAATTAATACCGAGCACACAGACTTCATGTTCTTTTGCTAAGTGCTCTAGTACACTATGAGTTACTCGACCAAATCCAGTGTTACTACAAGCGTCTCCATACCAAAGAATTTTCGCCATGTTTGGCTGTGGTTTCTAGTACAATCAATATAGCAGTACTGTCAGTTTGTTGATATGCCTAGCCGCGAATCGCTTGCTTATCGTCGAAGTGCTCAGATCAATGCAAAAAAAGCATCTGAATCACGAGATGGTGCCCTAGACACAATATACGGCCGTGCGTCTAATGACTTTCATACGTTCTGTACTATTCTAGATAAGACTCCTGCGCGTCATATGTTGGAGTGGCACCGTCATTTAATTACGGGCGAGTCGAACAAATACTTATTAGATATTGCCGGGCAGAATTTAGATATCCTCGCCCCACGCGGTAGCGCAAAAAGTACCGTGTTGAACTTGTTTACAGCGTGGATAATTGGAAGACACACGACAGCTAAAAGACCACTTCAAATAATTTATTGCTCTTATAACATTGCTACGGCAATTCCTAAAAGTAGAATTATTAAGCAGATCATCGACTCCCCTGAGTACCGTAAAGTTTTCCCCCGCGTAAAACTGCGTTCGGGGATGCAGTCGGATATCGGTTGGTCTATCGATTTTGATTACGCAGATATTCCGCGTCTGGGTGACGAAGAATTTACACTGCGTGCTGCGGGGCTTAGAGGTTCGATTACGTCAAAACGTGCACACATTGTGATTGTGGATGACCCTATTAAATCGAGTGCGGATATTAAAAACCCGGCGATTCGGGAAGAGATGAATAATAACTGGAGTTCAGTTATCGCTCCAATTATTTTTGAGGGCGGCCGGTCTATCTGCCTGGGTACTCGATTCCATCCGTTGGACATCCATAAAACGATGTTTGTTCCGGATAAAGGATGGAAACAAGTGACACAAGAAGCTATTACGTACGACGATAAAGGTGACCCGATTAGTTACTGGCCTGAACAATGGAGTGCGGATTATCTACTTGGACAGAAAGAACTTGACCCCGTTGCTTTTGCTTACCAGTACCAACAGCAACCAGTGATGACTTCTGATCTGGTCGTTTCGCCAGATCTACTTGTTAAGGGAGAAGTTGTTACTGAGTTTGATTCCTTAGCTGTGGGAATTGACCTCTCCGCCAGTAAAAATGAAACAAGCGACTACACAGCGTTTGTGCTAGGTGGGCGACTTAAGGATAACTACTACATAATTGATGCTCACCAGTGTCGTTCTATTGGGAACCTTGAGAAAATAGACCTTCTGTGCGACATGCTTTTGGAGTGGGGCATTTTGATTCAGCAGGATGGACAGTTTTTCCCGACGTATTCCACGGTGACCCTTGTAGTTGAGTCTGTTGCATACCAAGCGTCCCTGGCTGCTGACCTTCGCCGTGTTCTGTTGAACGAGCGTGGTTTAAGTAATCTGCATATTCACGAAGTCAAGGGTTTCCGAGGGGATAAAGTTGCTAGATTTAGGGGCACGCTTGGACTACTAGAGAATAAAAGAGTGACATTTAATAAGTATCGTAAGTTTGATGCGTTATTTGACCAACTGATTAACGTTGGTGCTACAGCTCATGACGATTTGCTAGACGCATACACTTGGTTGATTACCTTTTTACAGCGCCGAGGCAATTTTTCGATCGAATACTGATGAAAACTCACTCTTCTTCGCTTTCTGGTTCGCGAATGTGGGTCGCCATTACGGCTCACAAACCTTTAAACCGCATAAATTGCTTAATTAACACAATTAAAGCTTATTTAGAGTATGACTTAGAGGTAAAAATAAACATCTATGTGGATTATGAATCAGAAAATGATGTAGATACGCTAAAAAGTGTTCTAGATCCGTATTTTTCTAAATTAGATATCAATATCAAAGTTTGTGGGCCTGAATACTCGGGTTGGGAGCTTACCTGGGCGCATAAAACTGATCTTGTTTTAGCGTGCATGAACTACACAGCAGATTTTTACGTTTATCAGGAGAACGATATGATTTTGACCTACGAAAATTTAAAATACTGGTTTAGATGGAAAAACAGGTTAAGTGAGGCGGGTTTTGAGCCTGGTTTTGTCCGATATGAGGAGCACGACGGCAAAAAAATCCCCTTCGATAACTACCACACGTTCTCCCTGACGCGGGAAACACCGAATGTTTGGCACGATATAGGTTTCAACGTAAAACTGATGTTAGTTGTTGATCCCGAAATCAAATTTTTCGCTCAGGTATCAAATCCATACTACGGAGCGATGATTTTAGATCAACAAGATGCTGTTAAATACGTTAAGAGTCAAAGTATGGACCCCGTTAGAAGTTATGAGCTTGTTGGGGTTCGTAACTGGCCTTTAGCAGACCGTAGTTCCATGGGTTTAGCTTTCGAGAGCGTCCCACGAGGGCACGAACACCGCCGTTGGATCCCTGTGGTAGAGCGAGACGGTAGATACGTGCCGCATGATTGCTGTTTAATTAAACACGATGATACAAAATACACTAAAGAGCTTCTTAAGAAATCTAATAATTTAATAGACTGTACACAGATGTTTTCGTGTGCTATGTTCTGAACGGTCAAAATTACCAACCGATTTTACTTAAAAATGATGCGTGTAGACTACGACGGTTTACTACACAAGAAATGGGAAGACTCTACTGATTCAACTCAGTCTAGTGATCCTGTAAATCACCCAGCTCATTATATGCAGGGGGGTATTGAGTGTATCGAAGCGATAAAAGCTGCTCTCGGTCAAGAAGGTTTCAAAGCCTATTGCCGAGGTAACGTAATCAAATATTTGTGGCGCACAGAGTTCAAGAACAAAACTCAAGACTTACAGAAAGCCAAATGGTATTTGGACAGATTGAACGAAGAAAGCGAATAGTGAACCTATAATGTAGGAAAACAAATCACTCATGGACGTAAGAGCGTTTGGATCTGTCTACGGACAGACTGCAAGTCTTCCATATTCCAGTGGTTTTGGGGCAGTTATTTCGGGAAACGGACGAATTAATTTTCCGGCTTGCCGAGCTATTTTTATTCAATCTCGCTCTAATGCGGGTAAGGGGTATTTAGCTGTTGAGCTAACTGACGCTCCTGGTCAAGTTGCCGTGGCCGGTAACTTAGCAGGCGATGTTTTATATCCTTTATCTTGTACTGCTTTAATTAGCGGTGATGTCGAAGGCGTGTTTGTGCTGTACTGATGGCCGAAATCGCTAAAAAACGTGATCCTAAAAAGTGGGCGGCGGCAAAAGCCAAGGCTCGCAAGAAATTGGGCGGTCATTCTGCACGAGCGATGCAGCTTGCGACCAAGTACTATAAAGAAGCGGGCGGTACTTACGCAGGTAAAAAATCCTCTAGCAACCGTTTAAGTCGTTGGTCTAAAGAAGACTGGCAGACACGCGAAGAGTACGAAAAGTCTAAAAAAAACTGACTATGGAAACTCAAGACCTCATTAACTACCTAGCCGGAGGCTCAACTTTTCGGGAACGAGTTCTAGGGGACGCTGACGATTTGATTAAAGCGATTAAAAGCTCTTCAAAGTCCGATGCGATTGCTCAGGGTTTAGTTAACCCTCTTAAGAACGAAATGCTTGCTAGAGCGGCAGCAGCTAAAGCAATGATGGGTGGCCTTGGCTGATCTTGCACGCGAAAAAGGACGGACTGAGCGGTACCTACCACGTGCAGCGTGGGCATCACTTAGTCCTGAGGAACGTCGTAAGACGGACGAAAAGAAGAAACGCGCTACGGCTGGCAATAAACCTGTAAATACGCAGGTTGCTAATACAGCTAAAGCACGCGAAGCACGTCGTCGCGCTTCCGAGTACATTAGAAGAAAGTCTTCAAAAAATGGCTGATCCGTTTCTCGAAGCTGGTGACTTATTTACCCGAGCTTTTAATGCTCAAGAATTAGCTTCGCAGCGTCAGATAAAAGCTCAGAGAGCTGGTATGCGAAGTGACGAATACTCTAGTCAGCTTGAAGATCAAGCTTATAACTCCCCAGTGCCGCCTATGAACGCACCTTACGGTGTGTTTGAAGATGAGTTCAGCCCTACGGGAGATCCTACTGAGGATATGAAACGGGAGCTAATGCAAAAAACACGTGCTAACCGTCGGGTTCAGGAACAGGTTGCTGTTCGCGCCGGCAACGGTGCTCCTAGTCAGAGTATGGGTTAATATACTGTCAGCTTCTTAGTTGGCAGTGCTATTCGACTGTTTCCTTTATTTTGACGAAAAGGAGCTTCTAGAGCTCCGCGTCAATATGCTTAAAGATATTGTAGACGGTTTTATCATTACAGACGCAGATCGTACTTTTAAAGGCGATAAAAAAGAATTTACTTGCGTAGAGACAATTAGAAAACTTGGGTTGCCTGAGGAAAAAATTCAGGTGCTTCATGTTGAGCTGCCTCCGCCGGATGTCGCTCCGAATCCCTGGGTCCGTGAGTACTCCCAAAGGGACGCACTCGCTGTGGGTATGAGGATGACTCCCCCGGATTCTGCGTTTTTCTTTAGCGACGTAGACGAGATCCCTAAACCCGAAGCACTTTTAGAAGCTGTTGATCTTGCTAAAGCAGATCCTTCTCGTTGTGTCCGACTGTCTATGCCTATGTTCTACGGGAGGGCGGACTTACGTGTTGTAGATCCAGATCGTGACGTGTCGAAACCTCCTACTAACTGGACGTGCGGTACCGTTGTTCTCCACGAGCATCTGGATCAGACTTTATCGGAGATACGCCGTAACCCTAATGACGTTGTTGTAGGCAACTGTGACGCAGGGTGGCATTTTTCTTGGATGGGAGATCCATCCCGCATGAAGCGTAAACTCACATCGTTCTCTCACTGTTACGATGATATCCCTAACGCACACGCTCCTGCTTACAGTCAAGATATGCTTGATTATCTTGACGCCTATAAGGCTGAAGCCGGAGGCACTGATCCTCTAGGTCGCAAAGATCATGTGTTGGAGCCGTATCCACATGAGCTTTTGCCTGATGAACTGTTTAAAATAGAGAGAGTCAAAAATTATTTGCTTCCTAATGGCTGACTTGATGACTGAGCAAATCAAAAAACCTTTCGCCGGTAATCAGGGCGATGGCAGCGGTAACGAAGGTGGTTCCGACCGTAATGAGAATCGTCGCGAAGCTGTCCGTAAATCACGGAAAGCTCGTATGATGCGTACTAAAGAGCGCGAAGCAAACGCTCGCTGATCTTAAGGGATAACCTCGATGTCTGCGGACAACCTGAGCGTACGGCAGCGGTTTAGTGAAATTCTAGAGGCTTCTAGAACACAGGACCGCAGCAAACAATCTGCGACTATGGTTGTCCTTAGTCATCTGCAGCAAATGACGCTGCTTATGATTAAAAAAGGACTGTTTTTCTATTGTGAGCAAGATACTTATAAAGCACGTACAAAATTTTTAAGCGATTTAATTCAACTAAATAAACTAGATATTCGTTTTCCAGCGATTATCCGTAACTTTTTAATCGACGGCTGTGGGCTTTTTTACTTTCGCCCTGACCCAAAGCTTAAGTACCAAATTTACTTTTTCAACAAAAACCAGTACCGCGTTTACCACGACGTAAACGGCGAAATCGAAGAAGTCGTCATTATCTATAGTTATAAGATTCGTAACAGTGCTATTGGTCTGCCTGCGGAAACTCAAGGCCAGAATAAACGTTATGTACGAATCTCGATTACCAGCGAAAAGATTACAGAGTATGAAGCTAATAGTGAGCTGAGTTTTGACCTCGAACCGGGCTCTTTAATCACACCTAAAAATAGCCGAGATAACACACTCGGTTTTATTCCAGCTGTTGAAGTCCTCAACAAACCGAATGCCAGCGGAACTGAGGGCGAGGGTGAGTTTGAGCCTTTTATGCAGCAAATTGTTCTGCATGATCAAATGATGCAGAACATCTCGAAGAACATCGAGTTCTTTGGGAATCCCACGCTCATCAGCTCTCGTCCCCGTAGCGATCTGGTCGAAGCTTCGGATGCAGATCGTTCGTTCCGTCCGACGATTAGCAGTCAAAGTGGTTTTGCTGGGATTGATTCCCCCTCCACTCGTGTATCTGAGCCTTTCGGCTCGCAGTCCAGCCTTGGTGGTCTGCGCGTTCCGCGAATTATTGCGAACGTGGAGCCCTCCGACCGCGTGGGCTACATGACCCCCGACCCCGTTAACGGGGATATGAATCGGTATGCTCTTTTACTCCGCGAGGAAATCAGAACTGCCTTGGGCGGCGTTGACGAAATATCAATCAGCGCCGGAGCCACTGCTACTGAGATTAAAGGTCTCATGGGCCGTGCTCAAGCAACTGCTCTTCGTAAAAATAAGAGTTTTCTGACATACGGTTTCTGCCGTCTGTTAGAGATGATTATTTATCATCAGGAGCAGATTTTCCGCGAAAGTTTTATTTCCGTTGTGGGTTTAACCCCACCTAAAGAACCCAAAGAACAAACCGAAGAAGCCCTCGTTAAGTACCAGAACAAATTCGCTAAATACGAAGAAAATGTCGACCTTGCTATTCAAGCTGCTTTAGCTGATAACAAGGTCCCACGCGGTGTTTTCGGCCTACCTCCGGATGGAGATCGGGAAATAACATACCGATTCCAAGGGGATGTTTATGAGGACACTGCTTACGACATCAACCAAAAGTCAATCGTGGTTCGTAACTTACAAGAGCTCGGCGTTGATAGCGTTGAAGCTCTGAAGTATTTGTTCCCCGATAAGACCGATTTAGAACGTTCGGAGATGTTGAAGGGCTTCCCTTTCCGAATGATTCAACAAACGCAGGGCGCAATGCAGCAATTCTTGCTACTATTGAACCAGATGCTACAAGCCCCGCATCCTTTAGCTCCTAATCAGCCCTTAGCGGCTGATCCACGGCTAAACTTAACGCCCTTACTTTATAGGACGTTTGACCATCTCGCGCAAGAACTGACTTACTCGGGCAGCTATGAGCCAGCAGATCCCAGCTTCGATCCCGAGCCCGGTATCCCCGGCGGTAGCAGCCCCTCAGGCGGCGGCCCCGGCGGTGGACCAGGGCTCAACCGCTTACCCGCAATGGGTAGCCAGTACCCAGGCGGTACCTTCGGCAGTTATGCCCCAAGTGCCGTCGCAGGCACAACAGGCTACGGCCCCTTCTACCAACAACCAGTCCAACCAGTATCCGTCAGCCTCCTCCCCGTCGAATCCGTGGGAAGCAGCGCTGGGCAGCCTGGACCGTATAGTGTCCCGGCTCTCCCCGTCCCCCAGCCAGACAGCATCGTCAGCACAACCCCAACTGACGGCGGCGGATATTCAACAACTCAGTCAGCTTTCACAGGTCCAACCGTGGGCTTACCAAGCCCCTACGGCTCAGCCGACCTCGTACAGCAACGAGTCTACGACCCAAACTTCTTATCCGACTTCTACGGCGCAGCAAACGCCAAGCCTAAGTCAAGAAACAACCGCCGTCGTTAATCACTTCGGCATCGAGGCTCCTGGTATTCTCAACCAGTACGCCACCACGCTGGAAGATGCTCTGATTCAGCAGCATCAAGTTCTGGAAGAAGTGGCTAACCGGGGCATGGCCATGGAAACCATCCTGACCGATCCCGATCACCTCGCCGATTACACCAACCGTTTCTTTACTGAAGTGTATCCTGTAGACGAACAACAACCCACCCAGGAATATCGTCCTCAGTACGATCAAGTTCCTGCTGTGCCCGCCTCCGCTACCGCTGGCGCTCCTTCCGCTAACGCTGATGTTCAGTGGGAGAGCTTTGGTCAAGTGATGAACCAAAACCCCGAGAACGCTTGGCGCTATCTGTCTCAGATGAGCCCCGAAGCTTTCCGCTCCAAGCTGTTGTTCTTGGACAACGCTTGAGCTAAACTCATAAGGATGGGGACGACCTCGCCGGAAACGGCGGGGTTTTTTATTGCTTTGGATTTAGTTACTATTACTGTATCCGCTTAGCTACCGGTGCCCTTCAAATCAGAGGCCCAAAGGCGCAAATTCTACGCAATGCAGGAGCGTGGTGAAATATCGAAGGACAAGGTGAAAGAATACGAGGAAAAAACGAAGGGTGATCTTCCTGAGCGAGTGAAGGCGAAGAAGAAAGCTTCCGAGTATATTGAACGTAAGAAAAAGAGCTCAAATGGCTAATCCCATCGGTCGCCGCAA
>Ga0208767_1001359_pt1 | contig 19575 bp, 7 predicted proteins | sample VirMetDEL_Mar_21_FD_184514 | JGI IMG/M metagenome (GOLD analysis project Ga0208767, IMG submission 184514) | Aqueous microbial communities from the Delaware River and Bay under freshwater to marine salinity gradient to study organic matter... | ecosystem: Environmental > Aquatic > Marine >... | reverse complement strand
TGAAAATGTAAAGAGAGAATATTTAATAGCTATGTCTATTAGAGATAACTGTGGTAATAAAATATATAATATAGATAACTTCTGGAACTGCGATAACACCATAATACAATCTGCTGTTGAAGCATCAACAAATTTTGAGATAGAAAAGATACGAAGAATAGCAAGATCTGAACCATGGAGAAGTATGTGGATTCTACAAAAAGGAGAAGTATTTGGAAAAGCTTCAGTAGAGTTAACAGATAATCAAAGAATGCTGTGCTCGTTTTCTAAAATGTATGATAATGTCTACGAAAGTACTGAGTGTCCTCCAGATGAAGTTATAGAAGATGATGATATACTTGATGGTTGGTTTGTGAAGCAAAGAAAAGATAGAGAAGAGTCGAAGAAAGAAAAATCTACTGATCATAATTTTGGAACACATAAAGGTAAGGGTAATCAAGAAATGTATATTATGGCAAATAATAGAAATGAAGCTGCCACTATCATTAATAATAATGATGCTACAGGTAAAAATATCATCAATACTAGAAAATCAATTATCCAAAATGCTGGTGGTGAAAAGATAGATGATATAAAAATGCCAGATGTGCAAAGAGATTTACAGATGCAGGCTGTTCAACAGTTCAGGGAAAAAGTTAAAAATAAATAGGAGAGTGTTATGGAATATGAAGAAAACTCAAAAAAGAGGCTTCTTAATAATATAAAAAAGAAGTTTGATACAACTATAATAGGTAGTCTAGCTGCTTTTGAGGAAGAGTTTGGTTATCTATGGGGACATGGGAAACATTATTCTGAACTAACCGATCAGGAACTAGAATTCAAGGATATGTGGAATGATGTTAGGTCAAAGATTTTAGATAATGGGAATTTTAATCTGAGAAGTGCTCAGTCAGAAATATCTCAGTATACACTTAGTTGGAATAGATATGTTACAAGGTTTAATTTAAGGGATCAAGGAGAATAAGATATGGCAGACGTAAGTAAAAGAGTATTTAGTATTGAAGTTATTGATACGGATGAGCATGGGGTTCCAAAACTAGATAGTAATGGTAATCTTGTCTTTTTAGAAAAAGAGTTTGCGGTTAGACTGCCTTCTTATAAAGTTATGGAAGAGGCTAATAAGTTGAAGTCAAAAGTATTTAGAGAATCATTAGATTCTGGAGATATGCTTAGGGATCAGCTTGAAGATATTTTAAGAACTAGAGGATTATGGAATGATCAAAGGCAAATTGAATATGATACTTTAAGAAAAGAGATCCTTGATAGAGAGTATCAACTTCAAAAGGGTGGTATTAAACTTAATGATGCAAAACAGCTTGCTTTGGAGATGAAAGAGAAAAGACAACGTATGGTTGACATGCTTTCTGGACGCTCAGATCTCGACAGTCAAACATGCGAAGGTAAGTCTGAGAACGCTAGGTTTAATTATCTTTTTGCACATAGTTTGGTGTATAATGATGATGAGTTAACACCTTTTTATCCAAATGGATTAGAGGATTATGTTGTTGATATGGACAACCCAATCGCTATTAAAGGTGCAACTGAATTCTACTATCTATTGAGTGGAACTGAGAACTTAGACGATAAACTTCCAGAAAATAAGTTCTTGAAGAGATTTAAGTTTGTTGATGACAAATATAGATTAGTAGAAAAGGGCAGTGCCCGTCTTGTTGACAGAGAAGGTAAATATGTTGACGAGTATGGTAACTATATTGAATACAATGAAGATGGCACTTACTATTATGTAGATATTAATGGTAGAAAGCTAGATGAAGAAACTGGCAACTTTGTCATTGATGAGCCATCTCCATTTTTAGATGAATATGGCAATCCTATTTCAGAAGATGAAGAAGTGGTTGCAGAAGAAGAACCAAAGAAAAAGACAACTCGCAAGAGAAAAACAACTAAAAAAGCAGAAACAGTAGAAACAGTTGATGCTGATGCATGATGTTATAAGTGGATAGTGACCGTGGATAGTACTCTATAATGCATTAGGTGTCTACGGTCACTTTATGTTTATTCGGAGATATAGATGGCTTTTAACATTAATGCTCAAATAATATTGTCTCAACCTAAAAACTTGAACAATGTTACTAAGAATATTAGTAAACAACTTGGAAAAGTTACCAAGATAGATTTAAAAATTGGTAATGTTAGACAGCTAACGACTCTTAATAAACAACTTACTACTTTAAATAATAGTCTTGCTAAGTTGAACTCTGGTTTGTCTTCAACCAGAGGATCTGTTAGTGCTTTGGGAGGATCTTTTAATAAAACTGCTGCTGGTGTGAAAAATGCTAGTAAGGCACAGAATACTTTAAATTCACAGATTGGTAAAACTAATCAATCCTTACAAACTCAGGCTGGATTAGTTGGCACTTTAGGTAAAAGATTTGGATCTGTTGCTAAACAAGCCATTGCTTTTGGATTGATCTCACGACCTATTTATGATCTTCAAAGAGCACTTACTGGTGCTGTTAAAGATGCCGTTGCTTTTGAAAGAGAGATTGTTAGAATATCTCAAGTTACTGGCAGGACAGTTTCTCAACTGGATGGTTTAACTTCACAGATTACACAGCTTTCTAAAAGTCTTGGCATTAGTGCAAATGAGTTGGCAGAGACTTCTAGAGTTATTGCACAAGCTGGTATTCGTGGTAAAGATCTTGAACAAGTTTTAACTGCCTTAGCTAGATCTACTCTTGCTCCAACCTTTGGTAGAATAACAGATACCACTGAAGGTTTAATCGCTGCATTTGGACAGTTTGGACTAAGAGGTAAAGATGCAGAGGCAGTACTTGGATCATTAAATAAGGTTTCTAAAGAATTTGCTGTTGAAGCAGAAGACTTGATTTCTGTTATTCGTAGAACTGGTGGTGTGTTTGCACAAGCTGCTGGTGATAGTAAGGGAACTGTTACGGCATTACAAGAGCTTACCGCTGTGTTTACAGCCGTTAGATCTACAACAAGAGAGTCTGCTGATACTATTGCTGCTGGTTTAAGAACTATTTTCTCTCGTATTCAGAGAAGATCTACTATTAACTTCTTAAAGCAGTTTGGTGTTGATCTTACAGATACACAGGGAAGATTCATTGGTATTTTTCCTGCTTTCGATCAGTTGTCTAAGAGACTTGACACTCTAATCAAGCAAGGGGACGCACTAACATTAAGTGCTATTGCTGAAGAGCTTGGTGGTATTAGACAGATTGGTAAGTTGTTGCCAGCTATTGCTCAGTTTGATAAGGCTAGAAAAGCACTAACAGAAGCACAGAAGGGTGCTGTTGAAGGGCTTGGTGGTGATGTTGCTAAAGCCTTGGATACTATTGATAATAGGGTAAGAAGAATCAGGGAGTCTTTTAATGCACTTATCAGACAGGTATTTGAATCTGATGCTTTTCAAGGATTTGCTAAGAGTTTTCTAAGTGGTAGTCAAGCAATTATTGATGCTGCCTCTTCTATCTTTAAGACTATTGAACCTATTCTACCATTATTAACTGCTTTGGGTACTGTTAAACTCGGTAGGGCTGTTGGTGGTTTAGCTTCAGGTGCATTGGGTGGTGGTCTTGCGGGTGCAGCAAGCACTGTAACAGGGTCTGCTACTGCACAAAACACACAGAAGACTGCTACTGCTGTTGTAACTCAAAATACACTTATTAATACAACTAATAGCACCTTGGCAAATATGACAAGACAACTGGCTAATCTTATCCAGATTAATAATAGTGGCTTTAATACTTTAACTGCACAAGCTGCTAGAGGTAAGTCAACGGTAGTCACTGGATTTGGTGGAGGTAGAAGAAGAGCCTCTGGTGGGGCGATTCCTAAGTTTGCTAATGGTGGTAGAGTATATGGACCTTCTCATGCTGCTGGTGGAGTTATTGCAGAGCTTGAAGGTGGTGAATATGTAGTTCCTAAGAAGTTTGCTAGGGGTGGTCAATTAAAGATTAGAAGCAGAATAGGACAGATTAATCCAACTGGTTCTCCTACAAGTCAAACATCAGATAAGAGAATCATTACTGTTTCAGATTTAAATAAGGTCGCTTCTCCCGCTATTAAAAGCAAACTCAAAGGCTTAAGTCCATCAGATACTATTGATGTTGCTCCTAAGAAAGTTCAGGTTGCTACATTAGATAAGAACTATGATGAAGCTAAAGTATTAAAACCCGGATTTGATGCTTTAAATAAATCTATTAAAGCAGCATTGCCGAAAGGCACTGAAGAATTTGCTACCGACATTGAAACAGATAGTAAAGCTAGAGAAAGTATAGGTGGATTTGCTTTTGAAAGATTCGCTGGTGCTATTCTAGGGGTATCACCCGGAGGTAAAACTGATCCATTTGATTTTAAGGGTGTAAAAACTACGAAATTGGCTAAAATAGCAGAAAAAGATCCATTGGCACCATTTTTAGATGCTAAAAGAACAATTGTTCCTCCTGGTGAAATTGTATCTAAAGCACTTAGAGAGCCTGATGTAGCACTTAGTTTTACTAGAGATAAAAGATCTGGAAAGCGTGTAGGAAAAGGTAAAAGAGCGACACCTAATGCTTTAGGTGGTATTATACAAAAACTTGCTACTGGTGATATTGTCAGAGCTAACAGTGTTGGTGTTGCTATCCTTGATCCAGATGATGTTCCAGATGGAAAGGCTAAGGTTAGTGTTAAAGATATTGAAAGTCAAATTGGATTTACTGCTGGTACAAAACGTGGATTTAGCGGTGTTGGTGCAGCATTAAAAAAGGACAATTTTACTGGTTCATATAACATCGTCAAGCAAGGCTTAAATAAGAAAACATCTGAAAGATTTAATAAAGCACTAGCTGAAGGTCTTATTAAAGGTGTTGATTTTGCTGCAAGTGAACTTAGCGGTGATTTGGGTCTTGGGCCTACAACCATTGATCAAGCAAGTAAAACTAAGTTTATCCAGTCACAAAGATCTGCTCTTCGTGGTGATTTATTTGAGGCAGTATTGTCATCCCTAAATAATCGTGGGAAATTTGATAATGCTGTTGATTTTGCTAGACCTTTTGATTTCCCAAATGGTTTACAGGGTCCGTTTGCTGATAACTTTAGTAAACTTCCTAGTAAGTTTGTTGATGCTAAATCTAGTGTAGCCGCTGCTCCTGATAGTAATATTAGGGGTAAAATCATTAGAGAAATTGCTGCTGATGTTGTCAAAACAGATCCAAATATTTTAGCACAAAAAAATAGGCAAACTGGTGGTAAGGCTTCTAAGAAATCACCTAAACAGGCTAGAGGTTTTGGTGCTCTAACATTTGCTAGTGGTGGAGAAGTTCCCGTTAGAATCTCTAATGGTGAGATGGTTGTTACTGATCCTAAAGAGGTTGCCGCTAATAGGGGTAAACTACAATCTATTAATAAGCTTGCAACTGGAGGTTTTGCTTCTGGAACTATTGCTAAAGGACCGGGAACTGGAACATCTGATAGTATCTATACTACTTTACCAGAAGGTGCTTTTGTTGTCAATGCTGCTTCCACTAAGAAGTATTTAGGATTGAGAAGAGGGGGTGGAGTTGGAGCATTTAGACGAGGTGGTTTGAATCGTGCTGGTCAAGCTACTGGTGCTGCCCAAACTACTGGTGGAGAAGCTGCTGGTGCGGGTATTGGCTTGTTGTTTGCTGTACAAAGTCTTACGGCTAGTTTTGGAGATGCTTCTAGCGAATTAAACAATTTTGTTAATGTTATAGGTACTGCTGTATTTGCTTCTCAGGCTCTTGGTTTAAATTTCCAAAATATAGGTGCATTAAGTGGAAAGTTAGAAGGTGCTCTCGGTAAGATTCCCGGTGTTGGAAAGAACTTGAATTTAGTTCAAGGTGCATCTTCCTCTATAGTTCCGGGGCAAAAAACCCCGTTTGGAAAAAGAATAGGTGGAAGAGTTGCTGGTAGATTAGCTACATTTGGAGGGGCAGGTGGTACTGCTGTGGCTGCTATTGGTGGGCTAGCCGGTGGTGCTGCTATTGGCAAAATTATTGGCGACATAGCTGGTCCTCTTATTGCAGATTCTGTAACTGGTAAACAGGAAGAAGTTCTAGGTGTAAAGGGTAGTGCTACTACTGGACAGGCACAATTCAGAGGATCGGTCGAGGGTGGAGTCAAGGGTGCAGCAACTGGTATAGGTGCGGGTGCTGGTCTTGGTTTTGTATTAGGCGGTCCTGTCGGTGCTGCTATTGGTGCCGCCATTGGTGGAGTAGCAGGTTCTATAATAGGCTCAGAAATAGGTGCTGCTAATGCCGTTTATCAGCAGGAAGTATTTAAAGCCGCAAAAGCATTTAAGGGTGCTAGTGATGATGTTAAAAACTCATTACAGGCTATAAGTCAAGAAGCTACTACTACAGGGTTTGCTAAACTTGCAAAAGATCTTGAAAATCAAAATGTAAAGTTTGGTTCTGCTGTTGATAAGTTTAACAATAAGTTTGAAAATGAAGTTACTCTTGCTGGAGAATCATTATCTTTCCTTAGAGATGTTACAGGCCAAACTGCTGAAAACGGTTCTACATTTTTCGATGGATTAGATAGTTTCTTTGGTACTTCATTAAGTGCTGCTAATCAAGCTAAACAAAACAGTATTAAGGCTTTTGCAGAAGCTGGTAAGTTATTTAACCCCGAGCAGTTACAAGGATTGAAAGATTCTCTAAATACTGGACTAGAAAAGTTTTTTGCTGAAACTGATTTTTCTGGAATCGAAGGTTTAGATGAGGCTAGTGCTTCTGCGGCAGATAAGTTGCAAGCTGCTGCCGATGCTGGTAATCAACTAGCACAAAGTTTAATTAGGTTACAAGACGAAACGGTTAGGCAAACATTGATTGCACAGCAACAGCAATTGTCTCAAGGTAATGCACAGCAAAGAGCAGCAGGGGCAGCATTAACTCCACTTATTATTGATCCTTCTATTCTTAGAAATCAACAAAGGTTTGATCAATTTATACAAAATACCAATGCGTCAATTGAAGATTCTGTTTCGATTACTCAGAGATGGTATACTGATGTTCTAACTTTAAATAGACAGATTCAGGCAGCAAGAGATGGCTCTATTGGATATGCTCAAGATCTAAAAGAGCAGATTGATGCACAAAATGAAGCAGCAGAAAAGGCAGGTTTATACGAAAAAGCTGTTCGTGGTGTTACTAAAGAGTTTGATTTTGCGATTAAAATCTTAAAAGATAGTTTGGCTGGATTAAGTTTTGCCAGTAAAGAGTCTTCTTCTAGATTATCTACATTAGAAGCTAATATTAATGCAATCAATGCTGGCACAGGTCAGTTCCAACTACAATCATTTACAAATCCTTTCCAAAGTACCTCAGATGCTGCCATTGCAGAAGCTGATAGATTCTTTAACTTTGTTGAAACGAATTTTGGTATCACAGGAGCAGACGCACTTAGAGATTTCAATCAGTTAAGAAATGTGCTTCCAGAAATTGTTGAGGATACGTTAAATCAAGCACAGGCTGGAGAGCTTACAGGTCAGGATGGTGGTGCTCCTACTGGAGCTATACTCGCTAACTCTTTAAGAGAAGGTCTAGCTGCTCAAGGTTTCCAGCTACCTGCTGGCATTGAAGAATTTTTAGTTAGTGGTCCGGGTAGACAAGGTGATGCAGATGATAGTGTCCAAGCGGCGACAAGACTAGAAGAACTTTTAGAAACTGGAAGAATAGGTGAAGTTTTAGGTCAAACATTTGATATCGGTACACAAAGCCTAGAAGATTTTGTTGATAAGATTAACCAATCCATTAAGCAACTTGAAGCCGAAATCAAAGTTAATGTTCAACAGTTAAAGGTTCAGAGAGAACTTACAAAAACATTAACAGATTTAAATATTGCAGGCAAAGAGAGAGAGCAGCAGATTTTAGAAGGTAGTTTAAGAACGGGGGGAAGACCGGACACTATTGCAAGTGCCGAAGCTAATGTTCGTGCTAGATCAAGAGCTATTGGTGGATCTGCTAATGTTAGAGAGTTGAGTGCTAGAAGAGAAAGAGCATTGCAGGAGCAACAAAACCTAGCTGCACAGTTTGAAGCTGGTGCTATAGCGGCAGAAGATTATAAGAACGAGCAGATTCGTTTAACTAATGAAATAGCAAGTACGACAGAGGCATTAAACTTCTTAGCTACTGAAACTGAAACTTACAGTGCTATATTGAAAGAGGCTGGTAAGGTAACTGCTGATCTTGGAGCATTGGAGGGAGGCTTAGAAAAAACTATTCAGGCTATTGCTTCTGGTGATGTTGGTGCTCAAAGAGGCATAGTTTCAGATCAACAATCAATATTTGCAGCATTACAGGGTGTTGCCTCTATACCACAGGCATTGCAGGCTTTACAGGCATTAGGTCAAGAAGAAAATAGGGCATTAGTTGACGCTATTGCTGGTAGACAAGATGCTGGTGCGGATTTAAGACAACTTTTATTAAGACAACTTGGTGCAGCCGCTGAACGTGGAGGTGGACCTGTTGGTGCGGCAGTTTCTAATCAGTTAAATGCTATCGCAGCTTTTGAAAAACAGCAGTTAGATTTGGTTAGGAAAGCTGAAGCTGTTCAAGAAAGACAGGCAACTGCGGCAGAAACAATAGTCAAGCAGAATGACAGTATTATTGGTCCAAGATTGAAAGAGATTGCTGATAATAACATAAAGTTTAATACTGAATTTGATACAGCCGTTAACAACTTTAAAGGCGTAGTTGATAACTTAGTTAATAATGGAGTAAAACTTCCGGGCTTAGATGAAGTGGAAGTAAATACAGCAGAGACTGCTGCGAATACTTTTGCATTAGAGAATGGCCTCCCTCAAGAAATAGCTGGTCAAGCATCGGCTATTCGGGATAATTATAATAATGCGACTAGTCCTTGGGTTGCTGAAAGAGAAAGGCAATTAAATGAACTGATCAAACAGGCAACAGATGCTAACTTAACTCCTGAGCAACGAGCAGCAGCACAGCAGCAGGTAAATATAGCTAATTTTGCTGAACTTGAAAGAATCGTTTCCGAGAACCCTTCGGTTTTACAAGCAGATGGTAAAATAGATTCAGCCGCATTAGAACAGGTTTTGAAAGATACACCCGGATTATTTGACAAGCTAAATAAGTCTATACAGAACTTTAATGCTGCGGTAGATCAAAATACATTACAGAGTCGAGATCCAACACAATCCTCTCAAGTTCGTGATAGATCAAGTGCCCCATCATTTGCTGCTACTCCATTTGCTAATGGAGGTTCTATATTCCAACCTCGCGGGACTGATACTGTTCCAGCTATGCTTACTCCTGGTGAGTTTGTTATTAAGAAATCTTCTGTTGATCAGTATGGTCCGAGCGTTATGGAAGCTATTAATAACGGTAATGCACAAGTTTATGCTGCGAGTGGAGGAAGAGTCGGTAACGGAGTACTCTATAGGCAAAACGGTGGAGATAGTCCCGGTATATTTGGATTTGCTGAAAGAAAAGGAAGGCAAGAAGGTAGACTTGCAGGTGCAACTCAGCTAGGTACGGTGAGAGGTGTTGCTATACTACAAGATAAAGATGGAAACCTTATTAATAAAGAAGGTAAGCTTATTGGAACTGAAGTTGGTAATGCAAGAACTCTAGAAGATGTAAAAAAATCTCTAAACTTACGCAGTAGGGTAGATAGATTTATAAAATCAGATGATGCTCGTCAGGAAAGAGTGAGGCAACAAAGACTAAGACAAACAGAAACAAAGATTAGGCAGTCAGAAGAGAAGATAGAATTTCTTATTGATAAGAAACGGGTAGAGCAGGGTGAAGATTTAAAATACAATACTCCAGAACAGTTTGCAGAAAAACAAAAAGAGTTTGAAGAAAGAGCCTCTATTAGAAGGAGAGCCAATGCCCAATCTAGTGATTTAATTAGACAAAATGCACCTGCAAAAGTTGTAGTTGCAAATCTACAAAAAGCTGGCTATCAAATTAGTCTCGCAGAATATGCTAGAAGAAGCGGTACGGTAACTGGAAGAATAGATTTTCTTAGAGATTTAGAAAATGGAAAGATTCCTAAAGGTCAAAATGATCCATTTCAGGCACCATTGTCTATTGCTGGTGTTCCCGGTTTTGATCCTAATGTTCCTGATGTTCGTAGTGATCTGGGTACATCGGCGTTTGGAGAAACTGTTACTGTAGCAGAAGAGGGTAGGCAACAAATCACACAAGCAGTGAGTCCTATTTTATCTAAAGCTCTTAGTTCTGGATTGGCGTTTGCTGATTTTATAAATACATTACCACCCACAGATAAGGCAAAGGCACTTAAAGCAGCACAAGATGCTGCTGCTGATAGAATAAAAAGAAAACAAGAGGCAAGAGAAAAAGCTGAAACTGCAAGGGCGTCTGCTAGTGCTAGAGTTGCAATAGATAGAGACAGAGCCGCTGCTGCAAGAAGGGGTGAAAATCCTGATGATGTATTCGATCCTGATAAAATTGCTGCAAGTAGGGAAGAAGAGGCGGATCTAAATAGAGCTAGGAGAGAAAGAAATGCTGCTAGGGCAAAAGAAGTAAGGCAAAGAGCAGCAAATAGAATAAAAACGCCAGAGCAACTCGATGGAACATTTACAGCCGATGGTGGTACTATTTCTTTGGGTGTTACTCCACCTAGATCTGACGCAGCAGAGAGAAGAGAACGAAGAGCAGTTAATGCATTTCGTATTCAGTTTAACAGGGCTATTTTATCTGGAAACTATAATGCTGCACGCAGAATAGCACAGAGATACATTAGCTCTGGAGATATTTCTGCCTCAACTATATCTTCTATAAAACGAGATATTGATGCGGGTGCAAGTGCGAGAGGTATACTAGCTCCTTTATATAATAAAGGTGGAGAAGTTCCAATCATGGCACAGTCTGGTGAATTTGTTATGAATCGCCAAGCTGTGCAACGAAATGGCATTGGTATGCTCAGTAGAATGAATCAAGGTCTACCAACATTCCATAGTGGTGGCTACGTTGGTGGAGCTACTCAATATAGGCAAGCTGGAGGACGCATTTTTGGAAGAAATAATGATAGTCCACAATCAGTGGTAACTGTTAATGGTTCAGATGCAGCAAAAGAGCTAAATAACGCTATAATAACAGGGGGAGAGACTGTTAAGCAATCATGGCAAACATTATTTGACACAGTTGCACAAGGATTAAATAGTGCATTCAGTCAGATTAGTACTATACCAAATCAAATCAATGCAACAATCGCTCCAGTTCAGATTGAAGGTGTTGGTAGCTTTACTGACGCTTTGGCGGCACAAATCGTTCCTAAGATTATGGAGCAAATCGCCCCACTAATACAAACTAATAAAGAACAACCTCCCTCTCAAGGTTCTATGGGTGTCTAATATAAAGGTTAAATAATGGCAGGTAATATTCTAGTAACATATGGTAGTTTTACTTTTGATAGTATAAATCAGCCTAATCCCGGTGTTTCTATTTCTAGAGTTGGAGAAAGAAGTCCCGGTAACTATGATACATTATTCACTCCTTTAGAGGTTACTCTAGAAGGTAATATTATTACTAGTGGTTTTCAACCAGTGGTTAGTGGTATTCGTGCTATTGAAGATGCTTTTTCGCCAGAGCTTGGTTGTCAGGCTTTTAAGATTCAATGTGATAGTAATACTCCGCTTATTGATAGTTCTGGTGTTGTTACTAATATTAGTTTTCAGCCTAGAAGTGATACAGATTTATTTGCACAAAATGGTGCTTATACTATTACTTTAACTATACCTTCTTTATCTGGTGATGCTCCCATAGCAAGTGGTATTACTGCGATTTCAGAAGACTGGAGCATACAGCATTTAGATGAAAAGGCTGGTGGAACTGCTTTTGGTGGTGCATTGATGGATACTGCTTTTACAGTTTCTCATAATGTTTCTTTACAGGTTGATGGCTGTGCTACTGATGGTTTATCAGATGCCGAAAGTTATTTAAATACTCTTTATGGCTCCTCAACTCCATCTGATGCTAATGTCAGTAATGTTTTTGATATTTCTTCACTGTCAATAACTTATTTTAATCATTATAGAACCATTAACAAAAATGTTCAAGAGGGTTCTATTAGTATGACCGAATCATGGGTTGCTTCTACTGGAACTGCCCTTGAAGATTTTGAAGTAACTAGGGAGAGAAGCATAGATTCTGATCAAACTACTGTTACTGCCAATGGTACAATTCAAGGTTTGGCTAGTATTAGTTATCCTGCTGGAACTGGTTCAACAAGCAAAATGGAAAATGCTATTTCACATTGGACGGGTGTTGTATCTGGAAACTTATATTCTAGAGCTAATGCACTTTATGATGGTAACTATAGTTTGAATCCAACAGGGTTCTCTAGCAGTCTTGGATATAACGGTGGTGCTGGAACTGTAAGTTATAACTTTGTATTTAATGATCGTCCAGCTAACTGTGTAGCTAATGCAAAGAGCGAGATTATAAATATCAATGAAACGAATCCAAATGATATATTTGCATCTCTTACAGTACTTGGAAGGTTAGCGGGTCCATTATTCCAAGAGGTGGGAACCAGTGGGGCTAGAACCAGAGAGATTTCTATCGAGGCTATTTTGCCTAGAAGCGGTGCATGTACATTTGCAGATTTCACAGCACCCGGAGATTATGATAGTTTAGTAGATACTTATGAAGCTGGATTGATTGCTGCTTATAGTCAAGTATTTATAAATAATGATACAAAAACTTGGAGTCCAAAAGATGGAAGATTTACATGGACAAAGGGTTGGACAGTAGGTAACTGTTCATAAAAATAGGAGATAAGAATGCCACCTAAGAATAGCTGTACTCCACAATCTGTATATGGCGGTTATACTCAAACTTTGTTTTTGGGTATGTCTGTTATTGATTTCAGTGCTACCGCTGGTTGGAATGAGCAGGCATCTAGTGTAACTGTAAAATTAGTAGTAGATGAATGTGGTGGTCCTAGAAACTATTTTGATGATAACTTTAACTGGAAAACAAATATTAATTTTCCTGCTGGAGATCCGGGTTTTAATAACGCCCCTATTGGTTCTGCTGCATTTTTTAAAGTAGAGAACTTTGAGTTTGCAGGACTTATTCAATCATATAATGCTACTGCTGATCCAAATGGCAATCCTGTGCTTTTGGTTACACTCGTTAGTCCAGTACAACTACTTGATGGTGCTCAAGTTATTACCGATGAATATCAGGGTAGTGTTTTGGGTATGCCTAATGTTTTCAATGTGTATGGATGGTTAGAATCCAGAGATGCTAACTGTCCAGAGGTCGGTGGATTTGGTGCTCCTGCTGGTGGTTTTGGTTTTGCTAGAAGAAATGATCGTGGTATACCGTGGATTTTAGCAAAGCAGGCTCTACAAGTATTGCTCGGTGGTGCTGAAACAAGTATCTATAGTTGGCATGGCGGTATTACTTATAAAGAAGGTTTAACAGCGAATAGATATGGTAATATTAGATCTGAAGGTTATGTCGTAGATATCACAGATTTGCCCGTTACCACAGATATCTATTATAGATTAACTAATGGCAACTATACATTATCACAGCTTATCTCTGAGGTATGTCAGGACGGTGGCTATGAGTACTATGTTGATTTAATACCATGTAAGGGTGGTCCAACATCTCCCATTACTAATGTTATTAAAATCAGGACAGTCTCTAGAAGATCTCAACCAGCACTTGGAGAAATAGCTAGTTTTATTGCTAGTACAAATGCTGGTGCTGCTGGCAAGGTAATCACTCAAAACTCTATTGGTGAAGAGTTAAGACTTGATTCTCCAAACTCTGCTTTTATTGTTGGTGCTAAAAAGGAACAAACATATCAACAAACTAGCACAAGTTTATTAGCACCGTTTTGGGGATTCAATGATGATGGTGGATTGCATGTTGGAGAATATGATGCGTCTCCATATCCCGGTCAATGGCAGGTTACTTTAGATGTTAGATCTTTAAATCTATCGCTCAATACTCCATTTGCTTCGACTAGTGTCAACTTATCAGAGAGTACCTTATGTGCTGCACAAGGATTATCTCAAGATCATTTTCTATCTTGGTTACAACAAAATGATGATACTGGCGATCTTGCCACTTACTTTTTTACAACATTAAGTTTAGTAGCTCCTTTTAACTTTCAATTTGGTGCTGCTGAAAATGAACCTGCTGGTGATGCAAATAGGCCAGATGGTCGTGCATCTAGAGATCCAAAAGCTCCAGCCGCTACAGATGCACAAACGGTTTATAGCTGGCTTAAATCTTATGCTAATCAAGTATATGGTAAGCAATGGCTAGTCGCTGTTCCATGGGTATGCTTTACAACCGACTCAGATACTGGTCAGATATTGTGGAGTGATGAACCTAATAGTAGTGCTTGGCCTAATACTTTAACATCTGTTCTAGGTTTAACTTTCCCTTCTACCTACACTGATTTCTTTGCAGAAGAAAATGGTAAGCTAAAAACATTTATGAGATTTGTCGGTGCTCTTGATACTTCATTACTAGGTTCAGATGATTATGTAACAGATGGGACTAGTATATGGGTTAAGGGTGAGGTTAATGAGAAATGGGTGATAACACCTTCAACTATTTTTGGTGCTCAATATGCTGCTGCACTTGTAACACTTCCAAATAGAGTTACGATACAACCAACTGTTGCACTGGGACAAACATTATATGCTGGTGAAAATTTTAGATCTGCTGCTGTTCCTAGCAATTGGAATCCTAAAGTTAATCCCGGTGCTATTTCTGCTCCCGGCTCCTTACCATTCTTTGCACCTAATGGTGCTGCTGTTGCTGTTAAAAGTAACACAGATACATATGGTCCTTGGTTAGCTACTGCATCAGATTTGATTGTTAATGGTCATCCATTTGGTGGTAAGATTTATTATGAGCAGGATGATGGTTTATCACCATGGGAATATGGTGGTTATACATACATGAATCTTGGTGCTACCGCTAAAATTGGTAACTCTATTACTAATGAAACAGTGTCTGAAAGAGGTGCTGTTACTGTAGCTGGCTATCCAGAAAAAACATTAGGATTGGCTATTACAGATTCTCCATCATTATTGCAATCTAGAGTTTTACAAAATGGATCATATGTTGGGTCTAACTTTAACTATGTAAATACTGGTGGAGTTTCTACTAAGGCTTGTCAGATTACAAATATTAATGTTACAGTTGGATCATCTGCTGTTACAACACAATATCAAATCTCTAGCTTTACTCCAGTATTTGGTAGATTCAGCAAAGATAATGCTGAAAGAATGAAACAGATTGGTCAAAATAGATTACAGTTTGGTAGGGCTGCAAGAGCATCTGCATTAAAAAGATCTTTAGTTAATGCCGGTGCTGCATTAGCTGGTATATCTTCTACTTTGCAAATGTTGTCTATATTAAATCAATCAGATTCTCATGGATCTCCCGGCTATTATTTACATGGTAAACAGTTTAATACTGGTAGAAGAAATGTTGTTACTACTCCAAGTTTAACTGAAATCACATTTTATGATGATTTTGATAATACAGCATTAATGACTATGGATGGCTTTTTTAAACCAGTCCAGAAAAGAAGTGCGGCGAGTAGCTTACCACAAGAAGTTGCAGATCCAAACAATCCAACAACTTCTACACAGCCAAACTATACTGAAGCACCACCACCTCCACTAAATGAATATACCCCCATGAGGGTTAGTACAGATTATCTTGATTTCTTAGCAAATCCAAGTAGTAGTACTGCTCTTAGATCTGCTGTTCCAGCATCAGGTCATAATGTTGAAGGTGTAGCTCGCGGAACAAAAACTAGTTATGATAATCAGACCGGATTGTTTAGCATCGCAAAAGCTGAAGAGCTTGGCGAATTTGGATACGCTAATGATTATAGATATCTAGCACATAGAGGACCATTAGTTGTTCATGGTTGGGGTTATGATTTAGCTGGTAAACCAGTTCCAAACTCTGGTATAGATTCTGCTGGAAGTTGGCAAAGTTCATATAACAATCTAACAAACTCTTTTTCTGACGCATGGTTACAAAACGATAAGCTTTGGCCTACAGCACCTATAGATCTTCGTTATGATAGAAGAAGAGGTGTATGGACTGTTCCTCCCGGCTTTAGAATGTATAAGGTTACTGGAGAACCTATATCTGCTGGTGCTACTAGTTCAGTTATAGTTTTAAATGCTGCTGATGTATATGATGATCAAGGATCGGTGATTACAGATAAGACTATTAATGTTACCAATATTACTGATACCGCTACACCGTCTGGTCAAGAATACATAGCTTATTATGATAATACTTCTAACTCATATTGGCCTATCTTCCCCGGATCTGGTGGTGGAGGATCTATTAGTGTTGCATTTACTCCCGGTGATTGTGCTACTGGCTCTGCCTTTTCTTGTACTGGATTTGATTGCTTAGAGTTTGGTAGGGGTTTTGAAATAACAACTGGTAATGGCACCGGAACTATTGATAGTATTCCGTTACATTCAGTTTTCTCTGGTGGAGGTCAGCTTTCAGATCTTACACATATGGGATACTATAGTGGTATTGCATTTAGTGGATTTAAAGTCCAAGATAATACACAAGATGCTTGTATTGTAGAGATTATTGCTGATAGATTAATATCAGATGAAGATAGTTGTGCTACCCTACAAGGTGCAGGTGCAGTTCAACAAGAGTTCTTTAAAGAACTGGTATTTGGTAGTGGTATGAGTGTCATCAATGTGGATGATGTTCATTATATTGATTCTTATTTACTTGCGGACGGTTTAGTAGATGGTGCTGATGTTGATGTTCAGGGCACAAAGGGTGTCAATAAGATTACATTTGATGATTGCTTAAAAGCTGTATATGTTGATAACTGTAATTTAACTTTATCTACTGATTTAAAAGTTGCCAACTATGACCCTTGTCTTGGAGAGGCAGCACCTCCAGACTCTGCTTATACTAAGTTTTGCAAACTTGCATTTGGTAGGGGATTATTAGCTAGTCCTGCTGGCACTACAGAAATCAATCTTGATTTTACTGTAGATGGTAATCAAACTACTGCTATTAATTTTCAGAATGTAGCAAACGGGGATTTTGGAGCCGACACATATGGGATTCAATGGGTTAATAGCCCTGCTGGTTGCACTACAACTGTGAGAGGTTATGTAGAGCACCCATTTAATCTTACTGTTGACAATCTTCTTACCTGTCCTTTAGTTCCTGTTAACAACAGTTTTGATTCAATAGAAAAGATTACATTTTTAGATGGATTTGATGTTACTGCCGGTGCAGCAAATGAAGTTTTGGTTAAGACTAGACATGCTATTGATGAAGGTATTGTTTGGCCTTGGCAATTCAATGTTAATCCACCCAACTGTAGCTTTTTTGATACCCTCACTATTGGTAGAGGATTGTCAGTTACAAGAGCAGATAACTGCGATAGCGTATGTAATTATACTATAGAAAGTGCCTTTTTAGTATCTGACGTTGGTACTCTTTGTCCCGGTGCATTAGAGAATCTAATATATAGAAATAATACGGTTCGCATAGATGCTATTGAGTTTGGGGATTACATGACATTAAGTGATGGTCCTTTCGACGGGATAGCCAGAGTTGATATTTGTAGTCCAAGAGTTCAAGCTTGGACATGTGAAGATGCAACAACGCTTGATCCTAATGATGCTGTTGAATATAATCTTCTACAATTAAGCAATATTGCTTTTGAGGGGTTGAGGGGAGAAATCCGTAATAGCACTGATTTTTATGTTGTTCATGAGCATTATGCTTATGGTGGGTGTACTAGATTTAATGATCCTAATGCTGATACTCCATATGATGAAGCATTAGCTTCTGTAGGTTTTAAGTTCCAAGATTTAAACTTTAGTGAATGTTTTACAGTTGGTAAATCTTCTGCAAATACTCCTAATGCTGATATTGGTGCTTGTACTGTTGATATTGGATTATGTGGTAAGACTGTTGATGTTGAAGTAGTTTGTTCTAGTTCCTGTGAGGGAGAATCGAGAAACGATCAAACATTAACTCTTGAATTTAAAGATGGGTTATTACAAAATAGCAGTGCTTGTGGCAGTTCTACAACTAACCCAGATGGAGATATTATAAATGATGGTGGAGGTGGAAGTCCCGGTTTAGCGGCAGATCCAGTTATAGAGTTTGGTTACTATGACATTGTAAATGCCACTAAGGATCTTGCTGACTCTTTTAATGGTAATAGTATGGCTGTGTATGGTACTGCTGCATTGGGAGGTATAACGCTAACATTACCACTTGCTAGTGCAGTTGGATTTGCTGCTATCACTATTACAAAAACTGATGCTACAGCAAATATTATTTCAGTTATTACAGCAGGTGCGGACACATTCTTTGATGGCTCTAGTAGTCAAGACTTAACAAATCAGGGAGAGGGATATAGATACTATTCAGATGGACTATCATGGTTCATCGCTTAATTGGAGGAAAATAGGATATGGGTAGAGCAGCAGATTTGTATCATTGTTTATGTTGTGGATGTGGAGATACTCCTGATTGCTGTTGTGATTTTATTTATGATATTGATACCAGATATTATAATCAACAACAACATGATTTAAAAGTGGAGTATATAACTTCTAGTTGTGCAGGGATAACCAGTTTAACTGGAGTTATGAAGCCAGAACCTGCGAGTCCTCTTGACTCTGATTTTTGTGATGTTGCATGGGTTACTTCTGCACCCGGAGGCTTTACAGATTTTATTGACTTTGGTGGCTCCTGTGCTACTCCTCCCGGTGGATCAAAAGTTAAGTTTTCTTTATATTGTAAAAATGGAGAAGTTGATAGTAATCTAGATGCAGCGACTAAGCACATAGAATATTGTAATAATAACTATAAGTGGAGATTAAGAGTGCAGTTTGATAATAGTGCATGTACAGGAGTGCCCAACTCAAATACTCCTATCTATACAGAATCAAGTCCTTATGGAGATGTTTATATTCCTTATGTATCTGGTAGTTCATACGAGCCTGAGTGTAACGGCACAGCGGGTTTTGATGATACAAAAAACTGCCCACCTAATCAGGGTGATTTTTCAGTGCATTTTAAACTTGACGCACCATATCCAAGGGCTGGATTACCAGCGGGACAATGTGATTGTTGCAGTCTTGGAGATTATTATATAATCAAAATATCTTTAAATCAAACCGATGCACCAACTCCAACAAAACCGTTTGGAACTACTACTCATCCTTTCTGCACTCCACCATTCCCATAAAAAAACCCCTACTGAGTAGGGGCTTAATATTAAGGCTGAGTTTCGGGCGGGTTTTCATCCGGCCTCTTGCTCGCTTCTATAATTTGATTAATAAGCTCAACACAGCTTCTGTTATGCTCCATCTCTTCAATATGCCTGATGCTTTCGCCTACAATATCACCATGCTCACCAACCCCAACGGAGTTACTAAGATATGTATTTAGGTTACTTCTAGCCCTAAGAAACTTTGCATGAAAATGTGCCTGTAGTGTGCTCAATAGATCTTCATTCATTCCTTGTTCTCCTTGTTAGAACTTAAAACCCCATTAAGAAACTTCTGTCTCTTTTTACATCCACATTCAT
>Ga0208767_1001356_pt1 | contig 19595 bp, 13 predicted proteins | sample VirMetDEL_Mar_21_FD_184514 | JGI IMG/M metagenome (GOLD analysis project Ga0208767, IMG submission 184514) | Aqueous microbial communities from the Delaware River and Bay under freshwater to marine salinity gradient to study organic matter... | ecosystem: Environmental > Aquatic > Marine >... | reverse complement strand
GGCAATGGGTCTACGTCAGGGCCGACAGTGACGACCGGTTTTGCCCCCGCTTTCGTTATGGTAAAGCGCACCGATAGCACTGGAAGTTGGTTTATTGTTGACAACACTCGTGACCCTAGAAGTTCACCAACAAAAGATTTACAGCCAAACAATACTGGGGCTGAAACTGATAATTCTGCTTTTTATACATTTACCAGCACTGGCTTTCAGCTTAAAACAACTGGCACAGCCGTCAACGCATCAGGCGGCACTTACATCTATATGGCCTTTGCCGACACAAGAGAAGCAGCCTTCTGGAAAGACGTATCTGGTAACAATAACAACTGGACACCTAACAACCTAGACTATCGTGACAGCCTGATTGACAGTCCGGCGAATAACTTTGCTGTGCTTAATGCTGTTGATAAGTTTGGTTCGCAAGCAGTTTTAAAAGAAGGCAATCTGCAATTCACTAAGTCCACAGCAACAGGTTACTACAACACTGTCACTGGAACTGTGGGGATGCCATCCGGCAAATGGTATTGGGAAGTTTATATGGCATCATCCGCTGATGCTGTTATAGGTGTGACCACAGACCCAAGCTTAAATGATGCGGTTTATGGTGGTTCAACCTCTACATCTTGGGCTTATCTGAACTATAATGGTCAAAAGAGAACAAACAACAGTTCTTCTGCTTATGGTGCTACTTGGACAACCGGCGACATAATTGGTGTTGCATTGGATATGGACAGTGGAACCTTAGAGTTTTACAAGAACGGCGTAAGTCAAGGCCAAGCATTTACTGGAATTACAGGTACAGCGTTGCCTAGCCTAACGGACGCTGGCAATACATTGACTTCGGTAATTGCCAACTTCGGCCAAGACAGCACCTTCTCTGGCAACCGTCCGGCTGGCGGCAACACCGATGCCAACAACATAGGTGACTTTGCCTATGCGCCACCGTCAGGCTACCTTGCGCTTTGTACCGCAAACCTTCCAACCCCTACGATTATTGATGGGTCTGAGCATTTTAATACGGTGCTTTATACTGGTGATGGTGTGTCGATTGGTTCGGGTGGTAACAGCATAACAGGGGTTGGGCATAGTCCAGATTTTGTTTGGATTAAGGCAAGAAGCCAAGCCTATAGTAGTCACTTGTATGATACTGTCAGAGGGGCTACTGAAGGATTAGTTTCAAATGGAACTCTTGCTGAAAGCACACGTTCAGAAGGTCTTACATCTTTTGATGCCGATGGCTTTACCGTTGGCAGTCAACTAGGTGAAAACGAATTGAACACCACATTCGCATCTTGGAACTGGAAAGCTGGCGGCACAGCGGTCAGCAATACCGATGGCAGCATTACGTCACAAGTTTCTGCGAATGTTGACGCAGGGTTTTCAATAGTTTCCTATACTGGTACTGGTTCGGCGGCTACAGTTGGTCACGGATTAGGTGTCGTGCCTTCCATTGTCATCTGGAAAAAAAGAAATGGAACAACAAATTGGTCTACACAATCTACATTGTGGGCTGACCAAAAAGAACTTGTCTTAAACTCTACCTCTGCCCTAAGTGGAACCGATAGCAGACTTAGCACACAAAGCAGTTGGACAAGCACAACCTTGGACTTAGGAACTTATGGCGACCAGAACGGAAGTGGCGGCACTTACATAGCCTACTGTTTCGCAAACACAGACACCATTAAGGCGGGTTCCTACACCGGCAACGGCAGCACAGATGGGCCGTTTGCCTACACAGGGTTTAGGCCAGCTTGGATTATGTTTAAGGGTGCTACTATTGCTAGTCACTGGTCTATGTTTGATGCTACTAGACATCCATCTAATGTTAATGACAGTCGTCTTTATGCTAATTTGTCCAATGCCGAAGATAATCCGTCGGCATACAAAGTTGATTTGTTATCAAATGGGTTCAAACTTAGACATACTGGTTCAGACTTTAACACAAGTGGTCAAACCTACATCTACCTCGCCTTTGCCGAAACGCCACTAAAATTTTCACCAGCCAGATAGGAGATACCAATGGCATATAAATACTCAGGTCGTATTATCCGCGCTGGTAAAGCGTGGACAGACAATGACGGAATACAGCACCCCTCAAACTGGATGCTATGGGATGCCGCAACCAAAGCAGCTAAAGGGCTAGTCTGGGAAGATGACGCAGCCAGCTTCGATGGGCGGTTCTATTGGTCGGCTGGTGTGGCTAAGTCGCTGGATGATGTAACGGAAGAAGACGGCACGATCACCAAGGGCTTGAAGTCAAACGCCATTGCGACTGTAAAGGCGCAGGCGGCTGGTCTACTAGCGCCGACTGACTGGTATGTTATCCGTGAGGCAGAGACTACAGTGGTAATGCCCGACAGCGTAGCTGCCTATCGTGCAGCGGTACGAAACGCAAGCGGAGATATCGAGGCGGCGATTACGGCAGCGGCGGATCTAGATGCGTTTATGGCTTTGTATGACGCCCCGGAAGACGGTAACGCCCCTATCAACGATTGGCCTGAAGAGGTATAGGTATGACTAAAGCAAGAGACATCGCAAGCGCAACCACGCCCAATGCGAATGCGGCGTTGCTTGCCACATTCCCGCACAGAAACCTCATCATCAATGGTGCAATGCAGGTGGCGCAACGGGGAACGTCAGCCACAGGTGTGGGTGGGAATGCTTCTTACCCAACGCTAGATAGGTTTAGACAAAATACAAGTAATACAGCAGGGCGTTTTACTATGTCACAGGTCGCTGTTACTGACCTGCCCGGATTTGCAAACGCATTAAAACTAGAATGCACAACAGCAGACACATCAATAGCGGCGAATGAACTTGGCATCATAATGCAAAGAATTGAAGGGCAGGATTTACAACAGCTTAAAAAGGGTACTTCTAGTGCAGAACCTGTAACTGTATCTTTTTATGTTAAAGGAAATGCCTCTGCAACTTATACACTAGAACTTAGTGACAACGATAACAACCGTCAGATTAGCCAAACATTTTCTGTTACAACTTCGTGGAATAGAGTGTCTTTGACTTTTGCTGGTGATACATCCGGTGTATTAGATGACGATAATGGGAATAGTTTAGAATTAAACATCTGGATTCACGCTGGTAGCGATTTCAATGGTGGTACTTTAAGCACAACTTGGACAAGCACTACTAATGCAAATCGTGCCTCCTCTAGTGCTACTTCTTTCTTTGATAGCACAAGCCGTACACTAGAAATTACAGGACTTCAGATGGAACTCGGCGACACAGCCACGCCGTTTGAACACCGCAGCTATGGCGATGAGTTGGCTAGGTGTCAGCGGTATTTTGAAAAATCATATAGCGATAGTACGGCCCCCGGCACAATTACCATAACTGGCGTAATTCGCTTTAGAGCAGCAAGCAGCAGTGTTGAATTTCCTTTAAGTTTTTTAGTAAAAAAACGATCTGCTCCTACAGTAACACTTTATTCATATGCAACAGGAGCGTCTGGAAATATTCGTGATATTAGTGCTGGTTCAGATGGAGCGGCAGCAGTAGCATCTATTGGAGAGATATGGTGTTTTCCATCTAAAAATACTAGCGGCTCCGATGGCAACCAATATGCTATTCATTTCACAGCAGATGCGGAGTTGTAAAAATGAATATCACAAACGCACAATATATTTTTAATGAGGGTAATAATTTAGGTGTAAAAGTAAACATTGACGGCATTGAAATGTCCGTACCCCTAGACCCAGCCAACCGCCACTATGCTGAAATCTTGCGTCAGGTAGATGCTGGCACTCTGACCATAGCGGATGCTGACTGATGCTGGGTGAATTCGCACTATCAGAACGGGCTTTAGCGGATAGCAGCATCTTGCTGTTGGGTTCGCAAACCGTTAGTGCTGAGTTCACCGATACATCCGCAGCCAACCTGACGCTCAACGGCGAAGCAGAGATGAGCGCGATTGCAATCAAGGTGTCTATTGGCAGCGGCGTTCTTCTGGGCTTGATGCAGGCTACTGCCGAATTCACCCAAAGTTCTAATGCCACACGTTTTGCCACAGGTGTGTCGGCGCAGGTCTTTAGCACAATACAAGGCACAGACGCTATCTACATTGCTTCTGGCATATCAGATCAGGACGCGGCCTTTATCGTAGAGTCTTCTGCCCAAGCCATTGTGGATCTATCTGCTGATATGTCGGCAGAGTTTACACAAACATCATCGCCAAACATGTTGTATTCTGGTATATCTAATCAGAGCGCGGAGTTCACACAAACAACCGTGCCAAACGCAATTTACTCTGGTCTGTCAGAGATAGAGGCGGTATTCATAAATACTGGCACCGGCAGTATTCTTAAAGATCCGGGGCCGATAGATATTAGCGCTGTCTTTGTTCAGACCACAGACGGCAGATTATTCTGGGAGCGTATTGACGCTGACGTACCAAAGGAAAACTGGGTTCAAATCGTGCCGACAGGCGGGATATGGACGCCGGTTAACGCAAGTGGTACAATAAACATATGGACAAATAAGGTGGTGTAAATGCCAAGTACCTATACTTCAAATACTGGTATCGAAAAACCCGGCTCCGGCGAACAGTCGGGTACTTGGGGAACTACGACCAATACAAACTTTGACATCATTGATCAGGCGCTGCACGGGCAAGCCCAGATTACTGTTGTGGGCGATCAAGACCTTACAACCAACGATGGTTCGATTAGCGACGGTGCAAATACAGTGCTTGTGCTTACCGGTTCTCCGGGTGCTACCTTTGAGTTGCGTGTAACCCCAACCGATCAGGAAAAGTTCTACACCATCCGCAACGAGACAAACGCTGCTTGCCGCGTTATCTACAAGGGCGTGACATATTCAACATCTAACGGTGTTGAGATTGCAGCAGGTGCGTCAACGGCTGTAACAGGTGACGGTGGCGGCGCTTCTGGTGTGTTTAAAAGCCTGACACCAAATGCCGATGTTGTTAACGATGCGACTCCGCAGCTTGGTGGCAACCTAGATGTTAATGGGCAGTCTATTGTTAGTGTGTCGAATGGCAACATTCCAATCACACCAAACGGCACAGGGCGTGTGGTTCTTGACGGTCTGTCATACCCCGCCGCTGACGGAACAGCCAACCAGTTTATAAGAACGGACGGTGCAGGAAACCTAACCTTTGCCAGCGCCTCATCTAGCCTTGGTAACTCACTAAGCTTAACGGGTGGTAGTGGCTGGACTATTTCTGTAGATGGTAGCAACAATCTGGTGTTTTCTTACGGCGGTAGCACAGTAGCCAAAATAGCTACTAACGGTGCATTCACCTCTGAGGATGACATCACAGCCTTCGGTACAGTCTAATGGCTTTGCCAGCCTCTGGACAAATTAGCCTATCTCAGTTCAGAACTACCTTTGGCGGTTCTGTTCCTGATAGTGTGTCTGAGTATTACAGAGGCGGTGCAAACGTATCCAACAACGCCATAAATGTGAATATTCCCCAGAGCGGCACTGCTAGTTTCAGCGACTATTATTCTGGCGCTGGTACGCAGACTAGGGATGTTTCAATAAGACTTGGTTATATATCTCCTTCAGGGGGTGTTGGTTTAACCACCATCAGCAGCACGGCAACCCCTTTTGCTATTGGTGGTGGCGCAAACCAAATTGCATATCAGCCGGTGTTCCACGCTGGAACAGGGTTTATTACCAGCGCTTCAATTACAATTCAGCAAAACGAGGACGTTGCCCCTAACTCAGAGCATGTGCTTCTTTATGGGGGCGTATCTGATTCCACAACAACAAATATTGTCGCTCGTTGGGATGCTGGATCAAGTGGAAGCACGGGCGGAAACAGAAGCTATTCTATTGTTTGGGATGCAGACGGGTTGATTAATTCAATTACATATACTGGCGGTAACTATAACACAGGGATTATATCTTTTGTTACAGATAACACCGCCGCTGCAAGAACAGCAGGATATAAGTGGTTCGGCTTTAGATTAAAGAACCCATCTAGTTTTGCGAAAGCTTCTGATATCATGCTGGGAACTTTTTACAGCACCAGCTTAACGCAGCCATCGTAGGTGATACATGCCACTAACAAAGCTACAGTTTAGACCCGGCATTGTCAGAGACCTTACCTCATATTCAAATGAGGGCGGTTGGCGTGACGGTGACAAGGTGCGCTTTCGTCTTGGCTACCCAGAAAAAATAGGCGGCTGGGCTAAATATTCTAGCTCCACGTTTCTGGGCTCTTGCCGGGCGCTTCATAACTGGATTGCTTTAGACGGCTCTGATTTTTTGGGGCTAGGAACACATCTAAAGTACTATGTTGAAGAAGGCGGGACTTATAACGACATAACGCCTATTCGAGACACGACCGCCGCGGGCGACGTGACTTTTGCTGCGACAAACGGGTCTTCAACCATAGTGGTGTCTGACTTAAACCACGGAGCGGTACTTGGGGACTTTGTAACTTTCTCCGGCGCTGTAAGTCTTGGCGGCAATGTAACCGCTGCTATCCTGAACGCCGAGCATGAGGTAACATCGGTTACTAGCAACAATGTTTACGAGATCACGGTGTCTGTTACGGCTAACGCATCAGACACGGGCAACGGCGGCGCGGCTGTTGTGGGGGAATATCAGATTAACATTGGCCTGAACTCACAGGTGGGCGGCACAGGTTGGGGCGCAGGTTCGTGGAGCCGGGGTACTTGGGGCAGCGCGGCTCCCGGCGGTTTGACGACTACCACGCAAATTCGTTTATGGTCACACGACAACTTTGGCGAAGACTTGTTGATTAACCCCCGTGACGCGGGCGTATATTACTGGGACAAAAGCTCCGGAACCGGCACTCGCGCCGTTGAGCTTTCTACTCTTTCTGGTGTAAAAACAAGCGTACCAACAATTTGTAAACAGATTATGGTGTCTGACCGCGACCGCCACGTTTTAGCTTTTGGGTGTGACGGGGTAGGCGCTAGTTCTTCTGCTACGCAGGGGGATGGGGTACAAGACCCGCTTTTAATTCGGTTTTCTGATCAAGAAAATGCAATAGACTGGTGGCCGACAGCTACGAATAGCGCAGGAGATTTGCGCCTTGGTTCCGGATCAACTTTTGTAAGAGCCATTGAAACAAAGCGCGAAATTTTGATTTGGACAGATACAGCGCTTACCTCAATGCGTTTTATTGGCGCTCCCTATGTGTTTGGTCTGCAACAGCTTGCCTCTAACATTACTATCGCCGGGCCAAATGCCGCCGTAGCTACGGAGGACTATGTCTTTTGGATGGGGTTGGACAACTTTTACGTCTACGCCGGGCAAACTGCCCAGTTACCGTGCACCGTGAAAGAAAAAGTATTTAACGACATTAACCTAGAGCAAAGCGATAAAATTTATGGCGGGGTAAACTCCGAGTTTAGCGAAGTGTTTTGGTTCTACCCGTCAGCAGCGTCTCAGCAAAACGATAGATATGTCGTGTATAATTACTTAGAAAAAGTGTGGTATTTTGGTACGCTTGAAAGAACAGCGTGGTTGGACCGCGGCACACGGCCCTTCCCTATCGCTACAGACAACAACGGATACACATATAACCAAGAGTTTGGTTATGATGCCGATGGCTCGCCAATGGACTCATACATTGAGTCGGCGGTGATTGATTTAGGTGATGGGGAAAAATTTGCGTACATTCGCAGGCTCATTCCCGATCTCAGCTTTTCGGGTTCAACGGCTATCTCAACTCCGCAAGCGACGTTTACAGTAAAAGCTCGGGATTTCCCGGGAGAAGATTTTGGCAATACTGGTGCAGGAACGACCACTCGAACACAAGCCTCCCCAGTAGAGGAGTACACTAAACAGTTATATATAAGGACGCGAGGCCGATCTTTTGCAATCAGGGTTGAGTCTAACGCTTTGGGGGCAAAATGGCGGCTCGGTAGCCCGCGGGTAGATATACGGGAAGATGGTCGTAGATAATGGTTCACGTTAGAGACACCGGTGTTCCTGCGCCGCGATTACCGGAAGCTCCGCAGGAGTATTCTATTCAGTATATGTCTGATTTAGTTAGGGCTTTAGAGATATTTATTGAGCAGGAAAGAAACCCGGGGGAGCTAAGAGCCGCGTCTATTACGATCACAGACCTGCCAACTAGTCCAACCGGTTTAGAAACTGGGACGTTATATAACGATTCCGGTACAGTAAAGGTAGCCCCATGATGGACGTGGGACAAAAAAGATAGTATATTATCTACGGTTATACGCCGAAAGGTTATGAAATGGTACAAGCAGCACTAAAAGAAGAGATGACGGTCCCGGCAGGGGGTATCGCCGACTTTTATCTGAACGATGACGAGTATGACGCCTTTGAAAAAGAAGAGGCTCAAAAAGAGTTTGGAACCGGCGGTGTAGCCCAGTTCGAGCCGCTTGCCAAGAAGATGGCAGCATATGGCCGTTTTGGCGACAATATGGTTGTCCACGCCGAACGCGGCGAGCTTGTAGTACCAAAAGCTTTAATCGAAGATAACCCCGAGCTTAAAGACTCTATTTTTAACCACTTGCGGGAGCTAGGTGTAGAAGACCCCGAGCGTTACGTTGTTGGATCAAGCGCTAACAGCTTGAACCCAACTACGGGTATGCCGGAGTTTTTTTTAAAGAAGTTGTTCCGTGGTGTAAAAAAAGCTTTCAAATCTGTTGGTAAGGTGCTCAAGAAGGTTGCGCCTATCGTCCTTCCGTTTGTTTTAGGTCCTGCGGGCCTTGGTCTTAGCTCTGTATATGCTGGCGCGGTTGGCGCGGGCCTTGGTACATTGATCCAAGGCGGTAGCGTAAAAGACGCATTTAAATCTGCGCTGCTTGGGGGCGCGACAGGTGCGGTATTTAGTGGCTTCTCCGGTTCGGGGAGTTTTGGCGAAAACGTATCTAACGCGTTGTCTAACCCGGTACAAGGTGGTTATTTAGGCTCGCTTCAAGCGCCTACCCCTGACGCGGCAGCTAATCTGGCACAAACTGCCGGTACGACAACAACGGCAGCGGCCCCTGTTGCAACAAGCGACGTTTCACAGCAGGTGGTAGGGGAGGCATTGTCAGGGGATCCTTTAGCTTTCAGCAGCGTGGATCCGGCAGCGGGGTCTTATGATAAGTTAGCGCTAGGCTCCGGGTCTGGTTCTAGTGTGCCTTATAAAGTAACGTCCGCAATGGACTCCGCAACGAACATAATTACAGGCGGCGGTGAAGGTAGGTTAGCTGCGGCGAAGGACTTGTTTATGCCTGCGGGGCCTACTCAAAGCGATATTATAACCAGAGCCGGACAACTGCAACAACAGGCCGCGGCTCAAAAACTTACTTTAAGTGGCGCAGATGCAATGGCTGCTGCGACCAAAGAATTGACCCCGGGAATGTTGAGGACGTATGGCCCTGCCGCTGCGCTAGGCACAGCGGGTGCCGCAGCCGCCGGTTTCTTCAGCGCACCAGAAGAGGAGCCAGAAGAGGAGCGCTTGTCTCCAGAAGAGTATTACAACCAAGACCCGTCTAAGTACGGCCTGTCTTCTTTTGCCGCCCCACCGGCATATTCTTCCGGCCCATTTGTACGCCCGTCCCCTTACGCGGACGGCGGCCAAGTTTTCCCACGCCGTAACGGCGGCATCATGCCAAACGAAGGTATCCCTAACCAAGATAGTGTTCGTGCAATGCTGATGCCGGGTGAGTTTGTAATGACCACTGATGCGGTCCGCGGGCTAGGAAACGGGAGCCTAAACAATGGTATTAACAACATGTACGACATGATGCGTAATCTAGAGTCACGTGGAAGGGCGTTTGCGTAATGGCTACTGATACCCAGATTCAAATCGTCCGGGAAGACCCGGATATTGAAGCCTACCGGCTTGGACTAATTAAAGCCGCCAAAGGACTTGCCGACCAGCCAATCACGCTTCCGGGCCAACAGGTCGCCGGTCTTACTAGTATGCAGCAAGAGGCCTTGCGCCGCGGTCAAGCGCAAGCGGCTTCGGGCATTGGCGCGTATGCTCCTTATATGACACAAGCTTCTGGCGCATTAACTGCCGCGCAGCAAGCCTTAGACCCGTCATCTTTGTCTACATATATGAACCCGTATCAGCAGTCTGTTCAAAACGAGATCGCTAGGTCTTATCAAATTCAAGCGCAGCAAGCCGGGTTAGGCGCAGTAGGTCAGCCCGGCGGGCCTTCCGCTTACGGCGGATCGCGGGCCGCGGTCCAACAGGGTGAAATCGGGCGCAATATGGCGCAGGCGATGGCACAAGCACAAGCCGCCGCGTTTGAAAACGCACAGCGGCAGCAGCTAGCACAGGGCGAGGCGTTAGGCCGCGTCGGTCTGCAACAGGCAAGTCTGGGCGAAATGGCGCAAGGTCTTGGTCAGAAGGAAACTTCGTATCTATTCGATCTTGGAAAGCAGTTTCAGGCGCAGGACCAAGCTACGCTTGAGGCGCAGCGCCAAAGTAATCTGGCACAACTGTACGAGCCGTATCAGCGCCTTGGCTTCTTGTCAGACATTTACAAAGGTGCGCCTACAACGCAGCAAACAATCACCTCGGCTACGTCACCTAACGTATCACCAGCGCAGTCCATTTTGGGTATGGGCATTGCGGGTTTATCAGCGTATGCTGGAGCACAGAGAGCAGGGTTATTCTAATGATGGATAGAAGCGTATTAAGTCGTCAAATGTTCGCGGCAGGCGGACCTGTATACATGCAAGAAGGTGGCGATCCTATGGCCGCTGGAATTGCGTCTATGACTCCTCCGCCTATGGAAGAAATGCCGCAAGTCCCGGAAGGCGTAGACCCACAGATGCTTGAGCAGATGCTTACTGAAGCGTCTGCTAGTATGGGCGACTTGGAAAACGTGGATGATTACGAACAGATGATGAATATGATGCGCGGAGATGAGGCCCCGATTGAAGCTCGCCGCGAAGAGCTTGCTGGTCTGGTTGGGCCAGAAGACGCTGCTCAGACCCCTGAGTCTGTACTAGCTTTGGTTCAGCCGGTTATTCAGCTAGCCTCTGTAGATCAGGGCATTGGTGAGTTAGCCGCGGAGCAGATGACGCAGCCTGTAGACGGCGCGATGGCGGAAGGCATTATGTCTACTGTGGCTCCTCCGCCGCAGCCCGCGGCCCCCGGCCCTATGATGGACCCCGCAATGATGGGGGCTGGTCAGACACCACCCGTAAATTTTAACAAAGGCGGGCTGGTCCGCCGCGGCGACAACCAGCCAGTTCAATACTTTTCAAAAGGCGGCGAAACTTTAGCGGATTTTCAAAAAGCGCTAGGTTTAACTGTTACCTCGCCCCAAAACTTGACCGAGGCTTCCTTACGGGCAGGTACATACCCAGTGTATGAGCCTACGTATGACGAGCGCGTACTTTCTGCGGCCGAGGGGGCGGAAGCCAGATATGCGGCGGCAGGTTTGGGTACACCAGAGGAAAGAGCCGCGGCGCTTGAAGAACAAAAAAGAATGACACAAGCGCAGATGCTGTTTGATGTTGCTAACACGGCGCTTGCTTTTTCAGGCCCTATGGCAGGGGAGCGCAAAGGCTTGAGCGCCGCGGAGCGTTTGGCTATGGCGGCACAACAAACAAAACTTTTACCGACCATTGGCGCACGTGCTCAACAACAGCTTGAGTATAAAAAAGCCGCGGACAAAGAAGAACGCGCACTTAAACTTGCGGCGGTACAGCGCGGTGAGGCGCAAGTTGATGCTGAGATTGGTCGTGAAGAGGCTCGTAAGCTTCAAGAATTAAAAAACAAAACCACAGAAGTTAAGGCAACAAAGCCTTTTGTTACTACAAAACCTGTAGTCATTGGCAATGAGTCATACCCAAAAGGCACACTTTTAAACTTACGCCCCGCACAAGTTTCAACGGTAGATGCTGACGCCTTAACGCCGTACAAAGCTGAAACTGGGGAGGCTGGCGCTAAAAAATCTTACACTGTGACTGAACCTATAAAGGTTGATGGCGTGTTACTAAAAAAAGGGGATGTGATTAATGTTAGCTCTGTAGAGGCCAACGATATTAAAGGCTTCAAAACCTCGGTCATTCCTTACGAAGCTCCTAAAAAACAGGGTGATGTAAACATACTTTTCCCGGACAATACACAGCAGGTTTTAACTCCGGGAACCAAAGCGTATGAAAATGCCATTAAGCCTGAAGCTCAAGGCGGAAAAGGCGGCCTGTTAGCTGGTACAGCCAAAGTTCCAGACACAGACACAGTTAACCTACGTATGCCAAACGGAGACATAAAGGCTTTTGAAAAGAACAGCCCTGAGTTTAAAGAGGCAATTAAGAACAACGCTGTACTGTCTGGCGTGGTGGCGGAAAAAGACCGCGCGGTTGTTAATATGATAGACCCTAAGTCAGGGGCCCGTCAGTCAGTTGTAGAGTTTAGCGACGATTATTACAGACTTGCAAAACAAGGGTTTGCCATAGGAAGCATTGTAGATGATCCGAAGGCTGCAACCACTAAACCCGTTACCGCCGCTAAAGATATAACTTTCCGCGGGGAAACAATAAAAGCTGGGACTCCTTTCTACCCAACAGATGATGAAATTGACAATATTAAAGAAACTTTTGGTGGTGGGGCTATTGTTCCATACGAGAAACCGGACTCTCCGCCAGACATGTTTGGTAAAGGAGACGCGGGCAACGCTCTTAGGTACTTCTCTATAGCAACTAACGATGCTGGCACAAAGATGACCGACCTTTACGCATCCGGCGCTGCCGATCCTGTTATGGAAAGCCAAATCAGCATTTATACCGCACCTTCTATCAACCCGAAGACCGGTTTACTTCAAAAGCGTCAACTGCCTGACTTTATGAAAGCGGCCATTAGAAAACGTGTTCTTAATGGGGGTAATTCACCTGTTCCATTAAACACTCTTGGCTTGACCGTACCGGAACTGCAAATGGTAGCACCGAATCAGGATGTTCCATTACTCAACTCAGACAACACCGTCAATATAGATCGTGCTACGGCTGATCCTACCTTTATCATAACAGGTTTGGATTACACTCAATCTCAAGGTTTCGTGTCCACTTTAAACAGATTTTTCAACGGTGTCGCAGGGCAATTAGCTGACCTTGGTTTAGGAACGGGATATGCTGGGGCACAAGCAAAAATAACAAGTAAAGCTGACAAACAGTTAAGTGCTTTAGGTCGAAAAACAATTGAGTTAGCTCGTGCAGGAAGAGAAGGCAGAATTTTTGCTTTGGATTTAGAGTTGTTGCAACAAGAGGTAAAAGGATTCCAGCCGGGTGGAGCTAAGTCGGATGTATCAGCATTAGAGCAACTTAGAACAGTGCGCTCAACTTTAGCTATGAATTATGCTCGGGCTAAAGATATAGTTGATGCAAACGCAAAAAATCCAGCCGATTTTGCAGACAGGGTTGCTCAAGCTCGTCTTTCTATGAAAGACTTTGAAGGCTTGATAGCTGAATACACCGCAGCCATACTTGCATATGAAGCTAACCTGACACCGGGCGGTGCCGCGGCCAATGTATCAGGAGGTAGTGCAACCGCTAACTCAAGAAGGCAAATCCGATGAACCTAGAAATTAACAAGCTTGATTTGATGCCGGAAGAGATAGACGATTTCCGGTTACAGTTTGGTCAACGGGCTCCAGAGGCTTTAGCTCGTGATGTTGTAAAGACGTTTGCGGATCAGGATTATGCCGCTCAAATACAAAACGACCCTAACTTTTTCAGTTACGAAAAACTACAGGACGGCACGGCGACTTTTTACGATTTTTTAAGCCCCGATTACACCGTGACTATGGAAGGACCTGACGGAGCCGAAGAGCGCCCCATACGCGATCTTAACCCTGTTCAGCGCAGTATCTTCTTCAAAGACCCCGACTCCATCAGTTCTCTTTTAACGACTGCTGAAAAGGGTTCCTTATCTCGTGCTTTCTTTAGCGAGTTTTTTAAGACAGCCCCTAGTGTAGCGGCGGGCACAAAAGCTGCACAGTTGACCGCGGCTCAAACTTTTAGAACTCCGCCCAAATCTCTCCCCGGATTTATGCTCAGAGCAGCCCCCGTAGCCGCCTCTTTTATAGGTGGCAGTTTACTCCTTTATGAAGGCGCGGATGCCCTAGAAGAGCTAGCGACGGGACCGGACAAACCTATTTTGCCCGGTCAGAAACAAGCCGTAGAGACCGTGCGAACTCTTGGCGGTGCTGGGGCGGGCATACAGTTTCCGTTTCTTTTTAAAGAGGCGGGGAGCAGGGTAGCTCGTGATATCATTAAAAATTTAGCGGAAGATGCGCCCGTTCCTACAGCTACTAAATTTACGGCCACAATAGAAGAAATGCTTGAGAACATGGGGCGCACGGCCCGCGGGTCTAAAACTGGCGCGGCTTTAACTGTGGGTGTGGAGAGCGCAGCGGGTGCGGGGTCAGCAGGCGGGGCTTATGTTGCGGAAGGCATGGAACCCGGAGGCACGGGCCTGCGGCTAGGGTCGGAGTTTTTAGGTGGAAATATGTTTGGCTTGGCTTTTGCCAAGATGCTACCAAAGGCTTACTCAAATTTAAGAGAAACTGGTGCGGACAAAGAAGCTAGCAGCTTTTTAACTAAAATATCTGAAGGCAAGAAAAAGAAACTGTTTGCTAGAATTGACGAGCTATACACTAAGTATGACGGCGATTATGAACGCATGATGAATGACCTCAATAATGAGGAAACTAATAAAATATTGCAGGAAGTTTTTCCCGGCGTAGATTTTACCGCGGCACAACGTCTTGAAGACAACACCGGCATCATCATGGGTTTAGAAGGCGAGATGGCTACAAAAAACCCCGATTTGCTAGCTGCTAGAAAAAAAGCTGAACGCAACGCTAAAACATTTTTCGATAAATTTATCTACGGCTTAGTAGAAGAAAACACGCCTGAATCATTACGGACCGCGGCTATTCTTAGAAAAGCCCTGATGTCTGATATGATGTCCCGTCGGCTTTTAAACGCTGTAGACGCCAGAATATCTGCTCGTAATCGTGTTTTGACCGGGGACGAAAGGTCTGGAACGCCAAAGGCTCGTTCTTCCTTTTCTTTAGAACTAGCTGATTTGTTAGAAACACAATTAGCTTTTGCTCGCGCTAGAGAAAAAGAGCTTTGGTCAAAAACGGGCGGGGTTGACGTGTTTACCCCCTCTGAAGTAATTGATGGCGACGTGATGCCTTCTTTTATAACTAAATACGAGGAGTTTATAAATGAGTTACCCGCCGGGTATAAAGAAGAGTTTATTAAGGCAACCGGAGGTTTAGATTCGTTTGTGCGCGACGCTAAACGTCGGTTAGGGCTGGATATAAAAGAGAGCATTGCAGAACAAAACGCTATTATTCAGTCGGTAGATGCACAAGATTCTGATCCCGTAGCTTTAATTCGTACTAAGTTTGAAATACCTCTAAGCGGCGCACCTTTAAATCGACAAATCGACCGTATGCAAAATCTCATAAGCGAGATTGATAAAGGTAGGTTTGTGGGTGTTGGAGAAGAAATTCAAACACTAAACCCAGAAACTGGTGCGACAACAACAGGACAGTTTTCTATTGATTTAAAAAAAGGTAGTGAGTCGCAGAAAAACTTTTTAAAAGTAGCTAGGGCCAAACTTGCATTACTTAAATTAGAGCAAGCAAAGTTGGACCCTAACCGAGTCGCTCCTGTAAGCGCAAAAGAGCTATTTGAAGTTAGGTCTGAGGTGTTAAATTCCGCCGCACTAGTAGCCAGTGGGGCTGTTCTTCGCAGAGGGACGGCTAACCAAGCTCGTAAATTAGGAGAGGTAGCGGAAGCTATCCTTGATGATTTAAACCGTATGCCGGACAGTGAGTTAGACGCATTCAACAAAGCAAAAGCTTTTTCAGCCTCTTTGAACGACGTTTATACGCGCTCAATAGTAGGTAAAGCTCGTTCTAAGGATGCTATGCGTGGTAACCGCATACCCCCGGAGTTGTTAATCAGCACTTTTGTTAGAAGTAACCCAGACATGGTGGACTTACGGGTTCAGCAGCTTCAAGGTGTTGCTAAATTTGCGGAACAGCAAGGCTTTGAAGGGGCTGATAGTGTGTTTACTTCAGTCAATAATATTATGGAAGGGGCTATCAGGACTTTACGCCTGCAAGCAATGAACCCTGACGGGTCCATAAACGCTGGTGCACTTGAGCGGTTTAAAAGAGACAACGCTGAATTAATGGAGACCTTTCCTAATTTAAAATCTGATTTAGATAACGCAGTCAGCGCACAACGCACTGTTGAGACTTTTGAAAAAAGGTCTGAAGCAGCTAAAAAAATATCGGATAGTCAGGCTTACCTTGCCACGTTAATTGGTAACTCTTCGCCGCATTTAGCGTTAACAGAGGCTTTAAATTTTACGCCTAAAAACGCTAAACAAGCTGATCCGATAGGTGGGTTACGTCGTTTGTTTCGTTTAACCAGCGTTAAGTATAAAGGCCCCGACGGAAAGTTTTTACCCGCAGCCGAGCAGACTGCTATGCGTGAAAAAATTAATGAGGGTTACTTTAACACCATTCTGCAACACGCCATGATGGAATCTGGCGGAGAAGGCAAAACCTTTGATCACGTAACTTTTCACCGGACGCTTTTTGAGCCGTTACCCGGACAAGGCGCGGGGAAACTTTCTCTAATGGATTTGGCGGAAGATTACGGCATAATGGATAAAAACCAGATACGCCGTATACGAACCATATCTAATCAAATGGTTCGATTAGCCGTTGCGGACGCTGCGGGAAAGTTAGCTGACCCCGATCTAATCAAACAAGCCGGTCCCTTGTTTGATTTCTACGTTGGCATGGTTGGTTTAGCTGGGGGTACGAAAGCTTATCAGGCTTTAACGGGAGGCACTGGGGGCACCGCATCAATTAGTGCGGCCGGGTATACTAAAGGTATTGCGCTAGATTTCTTTAAAAACATACCTGCTTCTAAAAGAATGGAAGCTATACAGATGATTTTTACAGACCCTGAAGTGGCGGCTACGCTTATTCGTAAACCAAAAAATGAAAAAGAGGGTGTTAAACAAACTGAAAGAATTGTTAAACTTCTTACAGAAAAAGGTTTCCTTACCTTTGGTGAAATGTCTCCTTACCTTATCAGAGAAGCCGGAGAAGACGAAGATGTCGGGACAGGCCGCACGACGCCAATACCTACGCCGCAAGGTATGTCTGTAAGTTCTGTTGCACCACAACCAGTTCCGGCGCAACGAGTTGCACCTCCCACCAGCACTCTTGCGTCGGCCACACCAGTGGCACCACCGCCCGCGGCCAGCGGCCCTGTAAACAGGGAGCAATATGCGGCCCTGTTTCCGAACGATCTCGCGTCAGGTATGATCCGGCAACAACGGACAACTTTGATGGCAGACGGCGGCGCGGTAAAACATTTTGCCACAGGTGGCCGTGCAGATGGGCCCAACAGCGAATCAGAAGGTCATTCATCACACGGGTTTGGTGACCCCAACAATGATTTAGGGGATCAAGACCGGTCTATGACAATAGAAGAGCGTTATCGGGATAACGCCGAGCGATTGCGCCGGGCGGGGGTTAAAACTACCCCTTACGTTTCGTCTGATCAAGGCCAGCCCATGACTGTAAGCCACCGCTACTTAGATAACGCGGCCCGTATAACCCCCACTGTTGTTACAACACCGGGTGAACAAGTTCAAAACAGCCTTGACCGCGCAGGCATCTTATCAAACATAAGTAACTTGGCGGCTACGTCGTTGGCTAACAAAACTGCGCCCGATGTAGTTAGTGATTTTCAAAACCGGTTAGCTTCAGGGCAATTTGACAAGGTTCCTACAACCCCTGCACAAGCTAGGGCGGAAGCGCTGCGGGCGAATAACCCCACCGTTGCAAGCTTTGCCCAACCGGCTCCTGTGGCAGGACCCTTTGGCATAACCACGTCAACGCTAAACGCAGTAACAAACCAACCTATTGGCATAGGTACGCTGGCACCTAGCAGTAAACCCTTTTCTGTACAAGTGGGGCCGGGGACTTTTACACCCAGCTATGACCCTGCAACGCAATCTGTTATGGGGACGTACCAGATGCGGTTTGCAAGAGGTGGCGCGGTTCACGGTGGAATTGCAAGTATGATACGGCGCTCTCGTTAGACCAGCCAGTCGCGTACTTCTTCGCCTAAAACTTTGCCCGCTAGGTCTATTTTACCGCGCAGTGCTTTTAGTATTTTTTCGTCTATCGTGTTCGGCGAAACAAGGTCAATATATGTCACTTTATTCTCTTGACCTATCCGGTGAGCGCGGTCTTCCGACTGCAACCGTATTTCCAAATCGTAGCTGTTGCTGTAATATATCATTGTGTTAGCCGCGGTCAGGGTGATCCCGTAGCCCCCTGTCCGCGGTTGACCGACAAAGAAACGAAGCGGGCTGTCTTTGTCCTGAAACTTGTTGACAATCTCCTGCCGTTCATCTTGCGGCGTAGCTCCGTAATAGGTTGCGACCGCTTCGGGCCCAAAGCGATCGCGCAGGGCCGAAGATACCTGTTGGATGTCGTGTGTATACGTCGCCCAAATGATAGCTTTTCCCTGTAACTCGTCTGTTATTTCCAGCAATTCTTTTAGCCGGTTGTTATCTAACAATTCAATTTCGCCCTCATCTGGCTGCAAAAACCCACAGCATATTTGCTGAAGGCGCATGATTTGCGTCAAGACACTAGACGTTGTGGCTAGCTCCCCGTTTTCCAACTTAGCAAGCGCCAGTTTTTTCATCTGCGTGTACACGCGTTTCTGTTCATCGGTTAGCGCAACGTCCCGCCTGATATACATCTTGTCCGGAAGGTCAAGACAATGCTCTTTTAAAATGCGGTTACTAAAAGAGTCCAGCTTCAAGTTGAGCTCGTCCAGCCGTCTGTAACCAACGATCTCTTGAAAAGCACGAGACCCCATCGTGCGCTTTTGAACAAGCGCATACCGGTTTTGAAAAGAATAGTAGCTATTGAACCCTAAAGCGTCTGGAGACAAAAACGAACATTGGCTAAACAAATCCATTGGGGATTTAGTAACAGGAGACCCCGTCAAGATGCGCTTATACTTAGCGTCTTTTGCCAGCATTAAGATGTTTTTAGTGCGCGTAGCTTTGCGGTTTTTGATCGTCGTGCTCTCGTCTACTACCATAATATTAGCTGGGTTTTTGCATAGAAAGGCATATGCGACTTGGGTGCCGCGCGGCGTTGACAGCGCTTCAATGTTCATAACAAATATTTTTATGCCGTCAAAAGCGTCATATACCAGCGCCTTCATGCTTTCCTGAAAAGTTTTTGAAGTAGAAGGTGTCCACCGCACAACACTGCGTTTAATGTCGTCAGGCAAGTGCGTAGGTATTTCCCCCTGTACCCAGTTGTCATACACGCCTTTAGGCGCTAGGATCAAGGCCGCGTTGATTTGCTTGGCTTTATATAAAGCGCCAATTGTATCAATAGCCACCTTTGACTTACCCGTGCCCATTTCCATGAACAGCGCGTAGTAGTCCGCGGCCCACGAATCTTTTAGGGCCGTCATTTGATGATCAAATGGTTTTGTTTTGAATTTGTAATCCCGCATAACTTTCTCCTTGACTATGCGAACATATAAGAATATATACGTGGAGTCAAGACCGGAAACGTGTCTTT
>Ga0208767_1001351_pt1 | contig 19614 bp, 30 predicted proteins | sample VirMetDEL_Mar_21_FD_184514 | JGI IMG/M metagenome (GOLD analysis project Ga0208767, IMG submission 184514) | Aqueous microbial communities from the Delaware River and Bay under freshwater to marine salinity gradient to study organic matter... | ecosystem: Environmental > Aquatic > Marine >... | reverse complement strand
TGTTTTAGTATTTGATGGGGGAACTTCTCCACCCATAGATATTGCAGCTGTTTGAGATACACCAGCACCAGCCATATTTTGTTTTTGTGTATTTAAATTACCACCCGTAGACCAAGCACCGATTGGTGCACCTGCACCTGTCCATTCTTCTGTGTTGGTTTTAACACCACCAGGAGGAGTTGATCCTCCAAATTTTAAAGCATCTGAAGTTGTACCATGACCACCTACTAGATAACCAGTTACATTACTACTAGTTGTATTTGTCCATGATGAACCATTCCATAATTCTGTTACATTAGTTTGTGGAGAAACACCTCCATTAAATTTTATAGCAGAAGTATTATCTGCTCCAGCAGCACCTATTCCTATATTAGCAGTAGCATCTGCTACCTCTGTCCAATTTGTTCCATTCCATGATTCTACATTTGCAACACCTGGAGGACTATCTGTATAACCAACTATACATAATGCTGAAGTTTGTGTACCACAGCCTCCTGCTATACCTCTTCCTGTATTTAAGTCATTAACTTCTGTCCAGTTAGTTCCATTCCAAGATTCTGTATATGCATCTGTAGGTTGATCTAATCCACCACCTATAGCTAATGCTGATGTGCTATCTACTCCAGCACCACATAAGGTAGTTCTAGCAGTATTTAAATCGTTAACTTCCGTCCAGTTTGTGCCGTTCCATAATTCTGTTACTGCTGTCTCTGAAGGTGCTGAACCGCCAAATTTAAGAGCAGATGATTGAGTGCCTGTGGCTCCTAAAGCTTCGGCAGCTGTATTAACATCATTAACTTCTGTCCAAGTAGTTCCATTATAAGATTCAACAATAGCATAAGTAGGAGGATCGCCACTTCCTGCTATAGCTAAAGCAGCAGTAGAATCTCCAGCAGCACCTAAAGCTCTTCTAGCAGTATTCATATTACCACCAGTTCTCCACGTACCAGCTGATGTTACATTTGGATATTGATATTTAAAATCTTTGTTAGTGCTATCGTACCAAAGCTCACCGTCCACGGCGCCTGGGTAATTGCCAGCGTAGTTGACAACCGAAGTTCCAACTTTCTCTTTATAGGTAGCCATGATTATTTATTCTTTAGCAGCCACCCTTGTGTAGAATCCGTGTACACTAAAGTATTCCCTGCTCTTTCTATTGAAACTGTTAAATCAGCTGTTGAACCTGCAATTTTTTCTGAACCATTTGCTGCAATTGTTAATGCATAAGTATCAAATGTACCTGCATAATCAATAAATACAATCTCATCCCCTAAAGTTCCTGCAGGTAAATTCATTGTTATTGCACCACTTGTAGTATTTACAAAATAACCCTCACCAGCTACTGCTGTGAAAGTTGAAGTTTTTACTGCTTGCCAAGATGTACCACCTGATACTTCGGCAAAAGATAATTGACCAACACCTGTTGTTCCAGATCCTGATACTGAAGCTACTTTTAAAAATCTATCTGCTGTTACATTTCCAGTAGGAAATTTAAGTTCATATGACTGCCCTGCACTGTGTGCAGGTGATGTAAGTTTAATCCCGTGTGAATTAGACTCACAATTCAATTGAATTGAACCTGGGTTTGTTGCACCCATTGCTTCAATTACACCAGTTCCTTTTGGTCTTAATTTTAAGTTAAGGTTTGAATCATCTCCAACTGCACCAATCTGTGCACCAGCCCCTGTTGCAGCATTTGTAATATCAATATGATTTACTGCAGAACTAGTTGTTTCAAAAATTAATTGTTCATTTGCGTTTTCATCTCTGATACCGTGAGCATCATCGAAGTCTATCATAAAAGAATTAGTATCTAAATTACCACCTAATTGAGGTGATGTATCATCTACAACATCTCCACCTGTTTGAATTTCTATAATTTTTGGATTTGTTGTATCTGGATTACCAGATGCAAAAACTAATTTAGTTGTTTTTGTTGTAGTAGAAAAAGTAAAAGTGTCTCCTGAACCAGATGCATATTTAAATTGAACTGTATAAGCACCCGATGTTGAATTTTTTAAAATATAAAAGTTTTGAACATCGTTAGGAATAGTTACAACTTGATTACCCGTAATTGTACCTGTAAACTCAATCATTCTTGCTTGAGCTGTTCCAGTTAATGCACCATCAGCAACTGTTAAGGCTGTAGTATCTGCACCACCTGCTATTGAAACTTGTTTAAATCCACCCGCTATCTGTTCGATAAGGTCTAAGTTAGCATTTGTTTTTGTTCCCCATGTACCGGCATTTTCGCCAGTTGCCATTTTTTCTATACCAAGAGGTGTATATGTTGATGCCATAAATTTTTCTCCTATGCAGCGTCAGTATAACTTGTATTTGATCCAGTTGCAACATTGGAATAATTAGTATTCGAACCTGTTGAAACTCCGTTATAATTGGTATTTGAGCCAGTGTCAACATCTTGATAATGAATAATAAATGGAGATCCAACAGTTGCTGTTATTGTAAATGTTGGTAATCCAATAACTTGGTCTTTAGGATCAATACTACCAATAGCAGAACTAAATGATACTCCTGTTAATCCCATTATCTGATCAGGAATATCTACAATCGTTCCTATAGAAGCACTCATAGATATACCAGTTGTTGGTACAACCACTGATCCTGTTCCTTCAACAAAACCTATAGCAGATGTTATTGACAATCCAGTTGGTGCTACTGCATCATTTGGAACAACTACAGATCCTTGTTGTGATGTAACTGTAAATGTTGGTGCTGTAATTTCAACAGCGTTTCTTGCTGTAGCAGTTCCTTGCTCTGATGTAATTGATAAACCTGTAACCGATACATCTTCGTTAGGTGCAACAGCAGTTCCTTGTTGTGATGTAACAGTGAGTGTAGGTGCTCCTATAACTTGATCTTTGGGATCTATAACTCCAATAGCTGCTGTAGCTGACAGACCTGTAATACTTACTGGAGCATCAATAACAGGAAGTGCATATCCTTGTATATCATTAATAGTAAAACCACTTGGTTCAACAGTTACACCTATAACATTTGAAATTGTTCCAAGTGTAGAACTAAATGATTGACCTGATGGAGTTACAGTCACACTAACTGCGTTAGTAACTGAACCAATACTTGATGTGATAGATAAACCTGTTGGTTGAGCAACAGCATCTGCTAATGAACCCCACTCATCTTCTCCCCAAGACTTTGCGCCCCAACCTTGTTTTAAAGTTGTAGCTTCGTTCCAATTAGCCTGTCCCCAGGTTAATCGGCCCCATCCAGAAGAAACGTCGGGCACTGGACCCTCCTTATGCTAATCTTATGATTGCGTTTGATGAATCGTTTGCAGGAAACTGTATTTCAAAAGTTCCGTTAGTTGCAGTTTTATCAGAACCAAAAGCGATAATACAAACAGAATCAGTTGTACTTGAACCACCATCAGTTGTTGTATTATAAATCATTGCACCATTTGCAGTGAATGAAGCTGATGTCCATGAGATATCAGAAAAATCTGTAAACGCAGTTGTTGAAGTTAAACCAACTCCTGTGTTTGTTAATGCTTTACCACCAGCAGAGTATGCTGATCCAGATGTATTTGAAATTTCGTTTGAAGTTGAATAGTCAGTTGTTGCTGCACCTAAAGATGCTGAACTTGTAAATAAAGCTATTTTAAAAGTATGACCACCAGAACCTGATGTTTGAAAGTCATGCTTTCCTTGTAAAAGTTCTTGTTTGAAACTTGAACATATTGCCGATGTTATTGCCATAATTTATCTCCTATTAAGGTGACTTAGATGGAATTGGTATTCTAACTGTTCCGTCCGTATAGTCATCTCTTTTACGTCTACCGAGTTGTTCTGAACCAAACTTCTCTACTTCTTGTTTATATTTATTTTCATATAATGTCAACACATCCATTGGTCCTTTTAAATACCCATATGCTTCAACTAGACAAGCATATAATAAACCATTTCCAAAGTATTGACTAATATAAGTTGTTGTATTTGAACCAGATAATCCAGTAGGAATAGCTTCATAGTGTATTTTAAAAACATAAGTGCTATCTGGTGCAGGGGCTAAAAATAATCTTCCAGAAGTAGTATCTGATACGCCCGTTGCTCCACCAAACATAGCATAGTATTTTGGTTTACCTGTTGAAGTTTCTGCAGGAATATATTCTTGTAAATATGTTTCATCTTTTTTTTCTAACCAAGTATTTGTGCCTGTTGATGCAGAAGTAGAATCATAAACTTGTACACCTTTTACAAATAAAGTTTTAGCAGGAACATTTATAGTTGTCTGACCCGTAACCAAATTACCTGTTGATTGTTTTTTATAGGCATCAATTGGAACATCTCTTAATATTCTAAGTTCTGCATTTTCAATAAATTGATCTGTAATAGTAGCAGTTAAAACATTTGTATCTGTTTCAGTGTAACTTTGAATTGCTGTTGTTAATGTTGCGTAAGTAAATCCTGACATAATTAAGCTCTATCATTAATTGGTCCAATTGTACATTGAAAACCACCATTTGTTTCTGTGCTTGTAGCTGCATTAGTTAAAGTAACATTTACACCATCAAATGTAGTTACACCAGATTGAGTAGTTGTATTTAAAGATACAACTTTATAAGATCCAAAAACTTTTGCTCCACTTAAATGAGATGTAGCAGTTGTTTTTTTGGGAGAAAGACCTCTAAAAGAACAGCTTGTTCCTCTAGTACACCCAGTTAACTGGTGTGTAGATCTTCCTGTATATTGTATAACTTCGTTTACAAAAAGACCTGTGTCTGAATCGATTTTATCAATAACTATAAAACCACTAGTTGGAAATTGAGATCCATCTGTTAAATTTATAGTAGTAGCTGAATTACTTATATTACCATTTAAAGTAGTAGATAGTTGTAAAGTATTTATTGCAATACCACCAACCGGAAATTTTACATCTTGAAACCTAATAAAATCATTTACAGATAAATCACCATTAGGAAAACTAATTTTTAATGTAGTATTTGAAGCTGTTGTAAAAGGATTATCGGGTAAAAAATCTTGTGTTGGAAATTCTGTTCTATCTGGTCTTGCAGTTAATAACCCCTGAGCATCTCCACTGTATCTAGTAGGGTTTAATTGTGGTTGTTTAGGTTCGTATTCCGAAACGTGGACAAAGGATCCATTCCATTCTTTAACCATTTCATTATAGGGAAACTCCATACCAGATCTATCTGATATTGCTTTTGCATATTTTCCTCTAGATAGTTTAGACATTTGGATAATAAGTTTTAGGTGTTATGTAAGAACTTGAAGAAGAACCATCTTCTTGTAGTGCTCTATTTAATTCATCTTCATATAACAATTTCATTTGTTGCACTAATTGAGGATTAAATTTTTGTGCTAAATAAAAAGCTAAACCAGATACCATACATGGAACAAATCTAAATGGTAAGTCTGTTGCATTAGTATAATTACCAACATCTTGAATTCTTTTAACATAATAATAATTAATTTTATTACCTGCTTCGGATGAACCTGGTGTTAAATATAAAGTAATAGTTACTTTATCAATAAATCTTTGAACAAAATATTGTGTTGGTGCTCCTTCAGATGTTTTATTTGAAAGACCTTGATATGTAGATCTATTTATTTTTGTAAGGGGACTATCAATATTTGAAGAATTTCTATAAGAAGCTTCTAATACATCATCCACACCGTAAACTGCTGTAGCATCTGAAGTCCCATCTCCGGTAGATCTAAACATAGTATATACAGATTGACCATCAACTAATGTAATAGAATTATTTGCAACTTCCCAATAATGAAGTCCTCTGTTTCCCCACTCTTGAAACATTATATTTAAAGAACGTCTTGCAGTACGTAGCTGATTACCAGATACACCCTGCAAACCTATTCTTTCGTAAGCATCTTCTATTATTTCATCAATAGCAAAAGTCTTATCGAACGTTGCTGTTCCCGAAGTTGTATTAGCCATGAGCTTACGCTCCTGTTATAGTTACTGTAACGCTTCCGCCTGATCCAGCTAAATTGTAGACAATACCATTTTCAAACTTAATACCTGAACCTGGAACATAAACTTCTAGTCCTTCAGTACCATAATTATATGTAGCTACTGCTGTTCCTGGCGTACTTGCATCATTTGAATCATACAAAATTAAAGTAGAACTAGCTATTCCTTTTGCTTGTATAGAAGTAATTCTAGTTCTAGCTCCTCTTGCTAATGTATTGGCTCCAACTGTTGCCATGTTTAATGTTTTCTGATCTGAATCCATATTATTCTCCGTTAAAATTAATATGTGGGGCCGAAGCCCCACACTAATTATTTATTATTGTGTATCAGATGTTGAATCAATTCCAAATATTTTTAGAACGATTACAGTATCTCCACCTGGATCTCCAGAAACAACTAATTCAACTTCGTCTCCAGCTAATCCTGCTACACCTGGTGCAAAACCAGACATACCAAGTACACCATTGCAACCTAAGAAACCTTTCCAACCAGTTGTATTAAGAGCTAAAGAAGCTCCGTCAACATAACCGTCTGTGTCAGCATCTGTTCCAATGTCAACTAAGTTAACAGCGTTAACTGCAGCTGTAGTTACTACAACACCGATTCCTAATGGAATAAAGTTTGTAGGAATTTGAATTGATGATTCTTTTCCAGTAGTAGCACCATTAGCAACTGTAATAGTTGCAGTGAACTCCTTAAGACTCATTGTAGATGTAATAGCACCTGTTGATGTATTTTTATCTATTACTTCAAAACCATTCTCCGATCTGACTGGTCCTGAAAATGTAGTATTTGCCATAATTTTATCCTCCTAGTTATGATACATAGTCTCTAGGCCGTCGACTATACGCGTCTACGTATCGTTTTAAAATTGTATAGTAAGTTTTTTATATACTAGTTTTTAGTAGAGTGCAAGAGAGCCTACGGTATTTATGCATTTCAGCAATGTAGCTTTTGATTAAGTAGCTACAGAAACTTGTGGAGCTGCTCCTTCGACAGTATTCTGTCTATGGGCAATAGCTGCTTCTTCCAGCTTAATCTCGGTAATGACTTGTCTAACTTTGTCATCAATCCTGACCATTTCAAGAGTATACTTACCATTAGTAAGATGCTCCTGTTCCCACTTCAACTCCAAGGACCTTTTTTGTTTGTAAAGGTCTTGTATCATCTATAACCTCCTCATAGGTTATTCTATTTAACGGACCGAACATTCCCGTCTTTTCCCATTTTATATCATTTTGTCCTAGTTTGTCAATGATAGCATTTTCAACACTTTTTGCATTATCTTCAGCTAAAATAACAAATTTAGCATAATAACCGTAAGCGTTTATTTTAATGAGAAGTTTTTTCATGGATTTTTCTTTCTTATTTACTAATTGGGGCGAAACTGTGTTCGCCCCAAAAAACTATTTATTAAGCACCTGGTGATGCAAAAATACCTCTATAGTCAGATACTCCAAATGAATATCTTTCTCTAGCTTTGTATCTTACGTTACCAGTATCGAAATCACCTTCCATCGCTGTTTTGATAGGAGATCTTTCGAAATACTTCATACCATTTGGTACATCAGTAATAATGTAGAACGCGTCCGTGTCAGTTAAAAAGTTATTAACTCTGTAACCTTGTGGAACCATACCCATAGATACGATTGCGTTGATATCATTATCAGCTGTTCCAACTCTACCTTGAGTCTTCATAAGTCTCTCAGCAGTGAATTGAAGTTCACTAGGGATAATCATTTTGACACCTCTTGCAGCAATTTTAAGACCTCTTTCGTCTTTCATTGCAGCAATGTCAATTAATGCTTGCTCTAATGAAGTTTCATTCAAGTCAGAAGCTGTAGCTAAAGTATTAGATACAGTTCCTGATACAGTTGGGTGATTTGTTGCAAATAATGCAGATCCATCACCTGACGTGAATGTACCGAATCCATTGATTAATGGATTAACGGCTTTAACTTGTTTAGTGTTCGCCATAGATCTAGCTAACGCTTTTGTGTATCTTGAAGATAGTTGATCATACAAGTTATCCTCTACCGCTTCCTCAGTTATCGCGAAGGCAAGAGCTACAGTCTCGTGACTGTATCTCGCAGTGAAAGTCTCTTGAGCATTGTCAAAAGTTACTCCACTTCCTTCTGGTTTAACTTGAGCTTGAGCGAAGCCTGATAACATCACTTCTTCTTCAAACGCTCTGTCTGAAGATTCTGTGCTGTAGATTTCAGCGTGCTGATTCTCATAACGTTTATATTCCAGACCGAATAATGCATTCAAACCTGGCTCTAGTTCTTTAACTAGTTGTCCTCTAGATATTGCCATAGTTATCCTCCTTATACTCCGGCTGTTGCTTTTAATTGGTGCTCATTAATAATAGTCACCAAGTTAACATTAGCAGAACCTGCTTCGTTATTACTTGGATCCTTAGAGATACCAATTATTCTCAATTGTGCTGTACCAGTCTTCTGATCAGAAAAATCTAACTCAACTTGAGATACATAATCTGGTGAAGATCCTGCTGCATACACAATGTCAGCGTTAAGGCCGACGTCTGCTAATGCAGTTGCGCCGTCCGATTGAACTTCAAACCTTTCATACGGGTCATCAGAAACGAATCCAACAATATCAGTTGCTGCGTTGGATGCGTTTAAATGATTCGCATAAGTAGGCTTGCCTGTAGTTGCGTCAGTAAAAAATACACCGTTTAGTGATCCTAATAATGCATCGGTTGCTGCTGCTACTGTGATTGTTCCAGTTGCTGCCAATTCGACAGGGTCTTGGAAGTAAATCGCTGTTGCAGATGCTGCGATACTATATTCGGATAAACCTTGAGCGTCTCTATTCTGACCAACTTTTCCGATTGGTTTTAAACCAAAAGGTGCGTCTTGATTTGCCATAGTTGTGTCCTCCTTATAGACATTTTTAGTTTATCCGGCGGTTAGGAATTGTTAAAAAATTAACGTTTCTTTGAGCCACCGAAGGTTACACGAGTCTGCCTGTCAACATTGATAGGCATACTTGGATGCTGCTCCTTCATAAGATCGTTATCGACTGCCTTGACTTTTTCATCATGCATTGTTCGATAATATTCGTTTCTTTGTTCTGCGATCTCTTCGGGTATCCTTCCCAGCAAAAGGCCACCAACTCCGATCATCCCCTTGTATTTTCCGTCATCAATAGCCGGGTACTCAGGAAACTCATCAGCTCTCACTAATTCATATCCTTCTCTAAGTTTACCAGTAACATTTCTTGTGTCCTGATATCCTTGAACCTCGGCTCTGATCCATTTGTAACGGTATCCGTCCTTTGCAGGGGGAGTATCTAAATTGTTGGATCGTTGCCAAACTTTTGGTCGAGTTTCTTTTTCTCGAGTTTGACTTGCACGAGAAGCTCTTTTTTCATTATCATTTTCCATATGCTTATGCTCCTTCCGTGTTCATTAATCGTTTTTGTTTCGCATATTCGTCGAGTGACACACCTAATTTTTTAGCAATTGCTACCTCAGACGGTGTGAGTCTTTGGGTTTTGCGACCGGTCTTACTACTACGCGTTGCAGATGCAACAGTTTGAGTAGGTTTATTTGTCGTCTCTTCCTTATTCTTAGCAAATTTGTGAGGAAATTCAAGTGCTATTCTTCTATCTATTTCCATATAATACTCTTCTGGATGAGATATAGGATCATAACCTTCTTCCTCAGTCATTTGTCTATGAATTACTTTAGCTCCTTCAGTCATTATTCTATCCTGATTAAACCAAGTATTTTTATCTGCCCATTCTTGTGCTTTTGGGTCTACTCTTCTTGGTTGTTGAGGAACTTGAAACTGTTCTTCTTGTGGAGCAGGTTCTTCAGCTTTTGCAGATGCTTTAGTTTTCATATCTGCTAATCTAGCTTCTTCATAACCTAATCTAGATATTTCAGCAGATGCAGCAACTTCAGCTTGAAGATTATTTTCTTCTCTAGCTTTTGCAAGTTTAGCAACCGCAGCTTCCATACCAGATTTTACTCTACCTTCCATTTCTGAAACATAGCTTGTATCTAATTTAGCTAATCTAGATTTTAATTTTTCTTGTTCTGATAAAACACTTCTTGCGTAAATAGTTGCAGCTTCTTCTCTTCTTTCTGCTTCACGCATTTTTTTAGTAAGTTTAGCAATTCTTCTTTTTACTCCATCAGAATAATCGTCTAATTCTTTTTTCTTTTCCGTGTCTTCTTGTTTGTCATCTTGAACAGCAACAGACTCATTAGATTCCTCAACTGTATCATCGGTGCTACCACCGTCTTCAAGTTTTGTTTCACGTTCATTTTCATATGTTTTGTCCTCTGTTGATTGTTCTGTAACTTCGTCCTTCTTTTTTTCTTCTGGTATTTCTACATCAACACCAGGGCCTGATGTATCAATGTCAACCATTTTTTCTTGTTCTGGCATAGTCATCTCCTATGATTAATATTGATGAAGTATATCTTCGGGATTGTCGATGGTTGCTAAAACTTCATCGTCATTTAGCAATCTTACTTCCCCACCATCGATCTGGATTCTTGATCCAGCATATCTTGCAAATACTACCCAATCACCTTTCTTGCACCAAGGACCTTCAGGAAATTTATCTTTGTCATAACAATGTGGACCCATGGATAATACTAATCCACAGGTTGAGGCCACTTGTTGTCGTTCTAAAGTATCTTGTCCTAAGAACAATCCACCTTTAGTTTTTTCTGGTAATTTAAATGGTAAAACTAACATTCTCCATCCAGTAGGTTTAGGTAATTTTGATGTTTCTTTTGTTTTTAAACGCTCGTATGCATCTGCCTCTTTTTTATGGGCTTCTTCATTTTGTTTTTCGTATTTTTCTTCTAACGCTAATTTAATTTTTGGTGGCGTCGAATTTGAGGATGTTGTCTTTTCCTTTATTATCATCTTTTTGCTCCTTCGGGTTTAGCAGGTTAGAGATTTCCTGTGTAATATATTGGTAGGCGTGAGCCTGTCCTAACATATACTTATATTTTTCCATGTTGTCAATACCACCTGCCATAATATTAGTACCTATGGCTTGATAGGCATCCTTCAATCTCTTTTGAAGTTTACTTATTATTTCTAGTTCTTCCATTATCATTTTTTTCTCCTTTTCTTTCTTAATAAATTAACTCTACTTTTCCAACACCATTCGCTCATCTTTATTAAATAAGTTTCAACGAATGATATTGCATCATCTATTTTAGCGAAAAAACTATATAAAAATTTATCTAGCACTTCCATCTCCGTCTTGCCTGACGGATACGTGAGTTTGGATCGTTACGAGTTTTTGCTGATGACCTTTTTAATTGTCCTAGTGATCTAGCGCAGTATGATTTCCTACGATTAGCAGCTTTTGATCCAGGCTTCACTTTTCCTGTCACGGCTGTTTTTAATTTAGAACCTGGGTTAAGTCTTCTGTAAGCTTTAACTCCAGCTTCTGTCATTCCAGCTCCACTTTTTGTGGGTCTAAAATTTTTTTTATTTCTTGGTGGGTTTGTTCCTTTTGAATAAAACTGTCTCATTATGCAAATGTTTTTACATTAGTTGGTTTACCACCTGGGTTACCTGCTGCTCTTTTTCGTTTGACAGCACTCGCCTTTTGTGACTTTGTCATTCGTGTGGCTTTTGCAAGTGGGACGCATTTTGGATATTTCCGTTTCGAACCTTTGCTTCTCCCGCAAGGTTGATACTTCCCGTTCTTCTTCGGTGCTCCTATGTCTACCCATTTCTCTGATACCCATTTACGCAATCCTCCTTCTGAAAAATAAGTTCTCATTAAGCACAGCTCATTCGTTTTCTTCTAGCAAGTCCTCCACTACGATATGTATCACGCATCATTCCACCACCCATAGCTTTTTTACGGCTACCCTTTTTTCCACCTGGTGTAATTTTACCTGAACAAACTCCTGATGCATACATATTAGCATATGCTGATGGATACACTTTAAATTTTCGCTTCGCTGCTGCTTTACCTTTTGCACAAAGTTTTGCCATTATTTTTTCTTCTTCATTTTATATTTTGAAACTTTTCCACCTTTTTTAGCAACCATTCTTTCTGGATTGTATCCAAATTTTTTTGCTAAAGATTTTCCTTTTTCTCCAGACTTAGCTAATTTAGCTAGACCTGCATTTTTACTTTTACTAATTGGTTTTCCTGGCATTATTTTTTTCCTCCGTTTCTAAATATTTGTGTACCCTTTATACCATAAATGCTCGCCACGACAAGGATCCACAAATTAGTGAACCAGGAAGGAAGCTGCGAGAACATATCGAAGAACAATTTTACCTTGTCCATCGCTGTTGGGTCATCCGATATCACTGCCCAAGCAAGCACCAAGACGGGCAAACTGAGAATTATCAAAACTGCCTCGTCTTTCCAGTCTGATTGTCTAGCTTCAAGAAGTTTTCCTTGGTAAGCTTCGTCACCTCGAGCCATCTTTTCAGCATGCATTAATTGTGCATCTGACATTGCCATTTTCGTTCTCTGCTTGTTGGCATAAATCTTACTTCCAGCAGAGACGGCTAGTTTAATTGCCGATAACCACATAATTTTTTATATCCACTTAGCAGTTTTAGATTTTTCTCTTAGCATTCTCTTAGTTCCTCTAACTACAACCTCTTCGCCTTTAGCAATGTAGTTATAAGCACCATCAGCAGTTGTTTTTGATCTTGGATCAACCTCAACTTTTTCTTTTGGGGTCTGCATTTCAACTATTTTATCTAATTTTTCCATTTTTTCTCCTTATTAGTAGTTAAATTAGTTTTCTTTTCTTATAATGTCAATATTTGGCATCATATCTTTAGCACTTGGTAGTGTTTTACTTAGTATTGTCTTTTCAATCGACGTATCAGCTCTTAATTTAGCTAATTCTTCGTTCTGATCAAATTTTTCATCAGTATTTTGTTGGTTCATCATTGATTTCATTTTATCTAAATCAAATCTTCTGTCTGCTTCTTCACCTTTTCGAGCATTTTCTTGTGATCTAATGTCTAATTCTCTAGCTCTTAGTTTAGCAAGAGGATCATTTCCAAAATCACCCAATAATTTTTTCTCTTCCTTCATAAATTCTTCCATCATTTCTGCAATCAAGACAGCTTTTCTAGATTCTACCTTCATATTCAAATCCATAACTTGTTGTTGCACTCTTGGATCTTTCATCATTTGTGGATTTTGTTGCATTTGTTGTAATTGCATTATTTGATCTTGGAATTCTATTTCAACTTGCTCTAATGCCATCAATGATAGGTGTTCAAAAATATTTTTTTGTAAACTTGCCATCACTGCAGGATTGTTTCTTGCCATATTAGTTGCCATAAAACTTAAATGCGCTGTAATATGTGCTTGATGATCTTGTCCTTTGAATGCTTGAAAAGGTTGACCACCTAAAGCTTGTATATGTTCAACCGCAGGATCCATAGGCATAGGTCTTTGTGGTGGTTTTAATACACTATCAATATTTTTTACACCTAAAGCTTCATACATATTTCTATATGCTGCATACATATTATGTAATTGTGGTTGTGATGTTGCCAGTTGCAGTTCCGTTTGGGCAATAGATATTCTTTGAGATTGAGAAAAGATATTTGGATCTGCAACCGGAATGATGTCTATCTTATCATCAAAGTCTTGTTGTTTAATCATCCTTTGACCACCCACGACATCGTATGGATATTCTTGTGGTAGGTATAATTTAAATACTCTTGCCATCAACTTAAATTCATTTTTAAGTGCAGCATAAATTCTTTTGTGGATCGCACTCATTGTTCTCGATCCACGTTCAAGCAATGCAACTGTCGTGCCCACTGCAGCTTGTTGATTACCCTCACCTACTTGAAGGTCAGCTATAGATGCAAAACGCTGACCGGCTGAAACCACGACACCCATAAGTTGTAATAGAGTTTGTGACGGCTCCTTAAATGGTAGTGTCATAAATGAATCACGAATGTTTCCACCTGGTGCGTCTACGTCTCTAAATTCTCCTGGTTGTATAGATTGGGCATCATCTCTAATTCTGATACCACGCATTTTAAATCCTGCGGGTAAATTTGATAATGTTCCTGCATCCAACAATGATCTCAAAGCGGATGTTGCTGTTCTAGATAATCCACCAATCATGTGAATTAAACCGAAACCATAAAAACCTAAACCTGGTAAAAATTTAAAATGTACAAAGTATGGAATCTTTTGTTTCTTAGGGTCTGCTACTTCAAAGTTTCTTCTAATAGATAAAACTTCTCTTGAACCTTCTTCGACAGTTACAATGTAAGGAAGTTTAATTCCTGTCTCAGCACCATCAGGTCCACGGTCCTCGAACCCTTCTAAATCTAAATTGACATGAAATTCTAGAAGAGTGTAAATATTTTCGTTAAAAGTTTTTTTAGTTCCTTCTAACATTCTTTCTTTTTTTTCTACTTCTGTTTCTGGAGAGTATGGAGAAGGTAACTCTATGTCTCGGTAGAAACCACCTACTTGTTGTTTTCTTAGTTCATTCTCCGAGATCTTAAGACGGTGGATCACGGCCTCCGCATCTTCTAAACTTGTTGCATTGTATGGAACTATCAAATCATCAGCAGGGACGAACTTAGAAACCGTCCTGCCTAAAAGATCATCGTAGTAGACTTTCTTAAAGGCAGATCCGGAAAGAGGGAGATAAAAAAGCATTTGATCAAACTCTGGTTCGTACTCTTTCATCACATCCATGAGCTGATAGTTCATGAATTCTTTAACTCGGTTTGCTTGGTCGTTCTTTTGTGGAGTTGAAGCTCCAACAGTTCTTGTTCTTACAGGACCATCTGCAGGTAACAATTCTTTAAATGCCAAAGCTTGGAATTGTGTTATAGCTTCTGCAAGCACGGGGTGTGTGGCACCACTTGCTCCTTGAAACGGTTCTGATTTATTTTCGTATTTAAAACCTAATAGGTCTAATCCTTTTGCGTAACTTTCTTCCCAATCTTTTCTTGAAGATTTATATTCTTGGTAGTTCTGTACTAGTTCTGAACCAAGAGGATTTAATGTTTCCTCTGGTAATAACTCAGCTAAATTGTCAAAGTGGCTTTCGCCTTGCTCTTGGTTAAATGCTCCTGGTTCAAAATTTATTTCTACACCACCATCTTCTGTAGGTGTAATTTCCGTGTCACCCGCATCAGGCAACTCTTCTCTAATTTCTACTTGTTTTTCTAATTGTTCTTCTGCCCCAGGTATCTCAACCTTTTTGTTTGGCAGGCTTTTGTCTATTGCCATGTTTTTTCTCCAATGTTACTTCTTTAACAGTATTATAATCAATATTCAAGCCTTGTGATTGTGGCCCTGATTTAGGTGGAACTGTAGTTGTTAATTTTTTGTATTTGTTAGGGTGTCTAAATATGAATGTCATTACCAATAATATGAGTACCTTTTCTTAGTTATAGGCTCATCCTTATAATCATCTGGATGAGTAATTAATCCACCATCTCTAAATCGCATAATGGCTTGGGTAGTGGAATCAACCAAATCATCATGTTCACCGTAAGGGAACTCAGCGCATTCTTCAATTACTTCTTGTGCAAACTCTCTATCTTTCGGTGCAAATATTCTACCAGATTCAAATAGAGGTGCAACTGAATTAACTCTTGCATGCTTATCATTTCCTCTGTTCGGTGTAAAGTCTGCAACGGGAATACCCATACGCCTTAATTCAAAGATCAAAGGAAGTCCTGCAGCTTTAGCTTCAATTAAAACTGTTTCAGGTTTCCAATACATATATTGTTCATAAGCTAATTTTTTTAATTCAGGGAATTCATACCGACCTTTTAATGCATCAATTAATATAATTGATTGTGGAGAGTCATCAGTTTCTCTAAACACACCCCAAGTAGTAATTGCAGAATAATCGGCAGTTTGTTTTTTAAGAAACGCTGTATCATAACTTTGTATGACATGTTCTAATACAGGTAACTCTTCGTTCTTCCAATCTTGCCACCACTCTCTTTTAATCAATGCTCCTTCATCCGAGGTTGGGTTTTGCATATACTGTGCATTCCATTTACTAATACCCGCAGATGCTTTAACAGCTTCTAAATCTTCTAGGTTCCAATACTCGGGCCACACGGGTTTATCTGAAGGTAAGATTGCAGGGAACTCTACTACCTCCCATTTATCTGCTTTGTCTTCTTTTTGTGCATTGATTAACATCTCTGTTAAATCTTTTTTACTCCATCTAGTCATGACCAGAATTATTCTTCCTCCTGGTTGTAAACGTTGACGAGGACCTGACGTGTACCATTCCCAAGTTTTTTCGAACGCATTGGGTGAGTTAACATCTTGCTCTGAATGTGGATCATCGATGATGAGTAGATCTGCACCTCTACCGGTTACCGCACCTTGGACACCGACTGCGAAGTATTCACCTTTTTGTTCCGTGTTCCATCGTCCTGCTGCCTTAGAGTCTTCTTGAAGTCTCGTTGCAAAAAGATCTTGATAGTCTTTTGAGTCAATTAAGTTTTTAGTTTTACGGCCAAAAGATACTGCAAGTTCTGCCGTGTGAGTTGCTTGAATAATCTTTAAACTCGGATAACGGCCAATCATCCACGCAGGCAAAAAGTAAGAAGCAAATTCAGACTTAGTATGTCTAGGTGGCATATTGATTATAAGACGAGTGCACTCGCCCCGTGCAACACGGTTAAATTTTTCTGATATAACTTTATGATGTTCACCTTCAATAAATTCAGGCCACATCCTTTTTACAAAAGATAAGAAATCATCTCTAGCAGCTGTTGCCTTTTGATTTTCATATCCTTTAAGAATATCCGCTTTTATTCTTTCTCGAACCTGAACATCAGGTATTTTATTTATCTGGTCTATCGTTAGTTTCATATGGAACCAAAAAGTATTTTATAGGATAAATTATGTAAATCAAGCTATATAGGGGTATATGTTAGGATCCCTTTTACAAAAAGGGGGATTGACTTAAATAAAAAGTTCAAATTTTCAAATCCACTTGGTACCTCTATTAGATTTCTGGGATCACACACCCCTTCGGGGTGGGTCCCGCCCACATGCTCTTCTCTACGCAACTCCAGGTGGTATGCAGTTTATGCATAGGATATTGTAGGATACCCTATGCAAGAACTACATAGCTAATTACTGGTGGCTAACCTCGTGCCACGTTCCATCACGCTCGACTTCAGTAATTTGATTTGCATATATCGAACCATGTTCATCGAACATTCCAACCTCTGAACCATTAGTCCAAATCATGATAACTTTCTTTAATCCCTTACCTTGCTTTGGGCTTTCAATTAGTTTACCTGTAATTGGTACACCAATTTGATTAGACTTTATTCGATCATTCTTTTTTAGATCTTTGTAGTTTATTTTTTCCATGCTTTCTCCTTTGTTAATGTATAGGATATTATAGTAATCAATATTAGAGTCAAGAAAAGATTTCTGGGATTTTTCTTTTTTTTCCTGGGGTGGGTCCCGCCCACATGCACTACCCATCAGCTGCTGCATATCTGCAACAGCTGATGTGTTATTTTTACAACATTAAGAAGCTTGAGCTTCTTGAACAAAGGACTTGTAAAAAACTTGTTGAATTTTATATTGAGTGTATCTCCATTGAAATCTGGGAGATAAACGCTCAATCGAGTCCTTTGCATCTTTGTAATTTTTAGCATCTCGCATAGTGACAAAACTTTCAACAACATCAATTTCTGTATTTCCGTTGTCTTTGTCTTCGCTTATTCTTAACACTAAAAATGTAGAGTGTGTATTTTCCATTTTTATTTCTCCTTTCATTTGACTAATATAGTCATATAGGATAATATGTCAATAGAAAGGAAAAATAAATTATGTTGAACAAAGGTACAAAATTCTTCGTGACTTGGTCTCCAGACTATATTGACGGAGAAGAAAATTTTCGTTCTCAAACAATCTCGAGAAAAGGGACTTGGGACGAAAAAAGTAAAATCGGTATAAATAAAAAAACAGGAAAAAAGTATATGACTTTTTGGGACAGAGACAGAGAAAGATATACAACGGCAAACTCTGACATTGTTTCAATTTCATTTAACATTTTTCAGAAAGGAGCAAAATGACAGATCATAAGTGGATTAAATTAATTGCAGAACATTTTGTAAATAAAAAAATTGTATCTGTTAAAATTATGGATGAAACAGAAATGAATAATTGTTTCGGAGAGGATTGTTGGCACGCTCGAGCAGTTGCTTTCAAATTGGATAACGGACATTGGTTCTATCCCTCTCAAGATGACGAGGGCAACGGAGCAGGAGCAATCTTTACTACTATGAAAAAATTGCCTTGTGTTCCTGTAATGCACGAATAAAATATTTTGGGCGATCAATTTTTTGGTCGCCCAGATTTTTTTCTTTTTTTTCTGGGTGGGACCCGCCCACATGCACTTATCAAAAACCTGGGTGGGACCCGCCCACATGCTCTTCTCTACCTGGAGTTGAAAAAAAATAAATTTAATGCTTGACTATAAATGTAGGTTTTTATAGGATTTAATCTTAACAAAGGAGGTTAATTATGGGTTTCGATTTATACGGAATGAACCCTTACAATCCAAACAAGGCAGTTAAGCCTAAAATGGATTGGGACAAACCGACAACGGATGAAGAAAGAGACGAGCACTTCAAAAAGTTGACGGAGTACGAGAACGAAGTAGTTGGAGATTATTTTCGTTCTAATGTTTGGTGGTGGAGACCATTAGCACATTATGTAATTAAATTTACAGGTTGTGTTGATGATAAAGACGCAGAAAGATGGTCTTATAATGAAGGTCACGAGGTCGACGACGAGACCGCCAAAGCAATTTCAAATCAACTTTATGTATTGATTGAAAAAGGTCATACAAAAAAGTTCGAGGAGGAATACGAAAAGGAGAGAAAGATCTCGGAGAAACACAACGACAAAGTTGAAAAGGAGTTAAAAAAATTTTGTAAAAGTGTTGAAAGAAAATTAGGTAAAACTAATCTTGCTCCTGCGGACTTTCCAAAAGCAGATCACGACGAATGGGAAAGGATTTATCATAAAAGAATTAATGATGCGTCTTACCCTTTTAGCGTAGATCATGTTAAAGAATTTGCGGAGTTCTGCAAATATAGCGGAGGTTTTAAGATCTGCTAAAATTTTAATTAGTCGGCGAGCAATCGCCGACTGATCTCGGACCGTAGATATCTGCGGTCCGAGATCAGTTTACTGGTCAACCAGGCGGACCCGCAGCTCCGAGCCGCAGGCGTAAGTCCTGGACAACACGCGAGCAGCCTACGATCCAGCTTCGCGAGCATTGGAACTAGGCTGCTAAAGGTATGGGAGGCGCCTTACACGCACCCAGTGTGGCAACTGCACTTTCACTAGTTGCTAAATTCCTGGGACGCCAGGTAAATCTCCAGGCTACAAGCAACAAGCAGCACGCACCAGGTTTATTTTTTTTTGGGTGGGACCCGCCCACAAGCTCTTCTCTCTCCTCCGCCATCCCCAACCGCCGTCCAAGTGTATAGGATAAAATAGGATATGTCAAGATAATTATTTTATTTTTTTAATATTTTTTTCTTGTTTTATTTCCTATAATATCCTACATTGTAACTATGAAAACGAATCACGCATTGAAAATTG
>Ga0208767_1001350_pt1 | contig 19618 bp, 33 predicted proteins | sample VirMetDEL_Mar_21_FD_184514 | JGI IMG/M metagenome (GOLD analysis project Ga0208767, IMG submission 184514) | Aqueous microbial communities from the Delaware River and Bay under freshwater to marine salinity gradient to study organic matter... | ecosystem: Environmental > Aquatic > Marine >... | reverse complement strand
TAAATGAATAAAAATATAATATATACATTTGACGAACAAACAAAAGAAAAAAATCAATATGAGTTAGAAAATTTTTTAGAAAAAATTAATATTGATTCTGATTTTTGTATTCAAATTAGATATATGGCTTGTTATACAAATGAAAAGGATAGAGATTACCATGTGGAAGAATTTTATAATGAATAGAAAAACAAAAGAGTATTTAATTATTGGTGGATTTATGATGATACCAATAATTTATACAACACTAATATTATTTTATTGGAAATGTGATTGGTAAAAAACATAGTAGAATCAATTGTTTATTTACACTTGACAAACTATTTATATGTGATACAATAGAAGTATAGAAAGGACTAACCATGAATCAAGAAAAATTAATTGATAATTTAATTAACAGGGATAAGGAAAGAGCCTATAGGATAGCTGATAGATTGTTTTGGATATTTATTGAGAACTCACATCCTCAAACTATTAGTGACTTTATAGAAGCAGACCCAAATTATACTAATGGCAATGGCACAAGAAACACAGAAAGAGGTAGAGAGTTGTTTGATGAACTAGAAGAATTTGTGAGGAATACAATATGAGTAATCAACAAAACGAAGAACTAAAAGAAAGTATCATGTTTGAATTAGAAGAAATGAAAGTAAGTGATTTTCAAAATCTAGTAGAAAAATATGATTTAGAAGCACATATTATAGACGGAATACTATTCGATTTAGTACACGCAATATTTGAAGAGAGGGCAGAATAATGATTGACAAACTAAAAACAATACAGTATACTTTAAGAGATACAGAAAAGTATTTAGTAGGTGTGATTAAATATGATTGGATGAAATCACATCCACATTTTGAATATAATCAGAAACAAGTATTGACCGATATAATAAAAGTTCTTGTCAATAAACAAAATGAATTAACTAAATTAATACAAGAACTAAAAGGGAGTGAACAATGAGTACGATAGAAGAAGTAAAACAACAATTAAAAAAAGCTAAACAAGAACTAAGAGAAGCAAGAAAAGAAATAGAAGAATTAAAAATTAGAGAAGTATTATATTTGGAGCGATTAGATAATTGGGCAGAGAAGAATCAGTATTTAAATAATAAAATATCTAATATGACAATGGATGAAGTAGCACAAATGCAAAAAGCTAAAGCAGAATATAATGAAAAGTATCTCAAAGACAAAGAAATGGCAGAGGCATTTGATAAACAATCACAAGTAAAATTAGATACATTGGGAGTTAATAATGAATAATGGATGATGAAGAGTTGATGAAAGTATTAATTGATTTAGAACTTAGAGGTTGGGCAAGGCGAACAGAGTTAGGGGGTTGGGAGATTACCGATAAGGCGAAAGCCATGATTGAAAAATATGGTAAGGATAAAGCAATGGAAATATTCGCTATTGAACAAGACGAATTAGAGATAGACTTTGAGCCGGAAGAAATGATTAACCGGACTTTACACTAGATAGAACATACATGAGGGGTATTTACTACCCCTTGTATGCCTCTTAAAAGCCAAAATAATTATATATTATGCGACCTCTTTAAGTTTTTTAGCTTTAAGTTGTTCGATAATCCACTCCCTGTCATTGGAAGGGTATTCGACTTCAACAAATTTTCTGATACCAGTTTCATTGATGTTATGCTTATAAAACATATCAAGAAAAAAGCTGATAGATTTCTGAGTAATACCAAAAACATTCATAATTTCACCTCCATATACCTTCTATTATACCGGCCTACAGGGTTTTTACAAGTGCTATTATGACAAAGCAGGTGTGACAATATAGTAATAATTTATTACCAATTAGTTTAAAATAGTTGTTGACAGATACAAACTAATTTGAGATAATAAGATATAGAAAGGAAATATTATGGCACAAAAAATGTACGGTCTTATAAGTAAAGCTATAACAGGCATAGCTAAATCAAAAAGATTAGCTAAAAAGAAGAGAATTAAAAAAATAATGAAAGGAAGAAGAAGATGAGTTGGACAAACAAAAGCTTAAAACAATTAAATCAAGAACGAAATGAAATAAAAGAGGTGGCAGAAGAACTCTACCATACTTTTATGAAATATCTACCATGGTCAAAGAAAGAGGAATTTATACAAAGATATAATAATACTCCAGAAACTACTAATACGATTATAGGTAAACGTCTTTTAAAAGACATACAACAAATAGTAAAGGATAATTGGTATTAATGAATTGTTGGAGTTGTGGCAATGAGTTGATGTGGAATAATGATTATGATGTAGAGGATGAAAACGAATATTTTAAATTATTAACAATATTAACTTGCCCTAATTGTAAAAGTATGGTAGAATGTTACCATGAAAGAAAGGAAAAAGAAGATGAAGAAAACAGTTAAATGCCCTGAGTGTGAAGGTAAAGGCTACATACCTTGGGGAGATAAGAATGACGAGATAGATGAATGTGAAGTATGTGAAGGCCATGGTGAATGGTTGGAAGATAAGGAAATAGTAGATGAAGTTAACATAGATTATAGAAAAGACATGATAAAGAAAGATAAATGGGAACCTTGTTGGTGGGATGATGAAGTAATGGATATGATATACCCACAAATAACAGATGAAGAAGTTGATGTTATGTATGAAGATTATAGTATAGCAGAAGCTATCAAAGAAAGGATGAGAAATGACGAAGATTATAGATATGCCTAAGATGTGGACAGTTATTGTTAAGGAAACAAGAACGAGAAAGTATTATGTCAGAGCAAATAATGAAATAGAAGCACAAGAGTTATATCTTATGGAAGGTCTAACTTCTGATTTGTATGACAGAGATTTTGATAGAATGATTCTTAGTGCAGAACCTACAAAGAAACTAGAAGATGAATAATTTTCTACAGGTATATATGGCCCCCGTAGACAACTATATGTTAACATATTTTTTTCAATTTGTCAATATAAATTTTTTTCTTGACATTGAGATTAATTAGTGTATACTGTTAAGTATGGATTATAGATATCAATTAGACAGAATCAAAGACCTTAACATAGGAAGTGGTCAATCCTATCGAGGGGACTGTGTATTCTGTTTGAATAGAAATACTTTATCTGTAAGACATGAGAATGGAAGATTGGTATGGAATTGTTTTCATGCTAATTGTACGGCAAAGGGTATGACAGATTCTGAACTTCGAGCAGAAGACTTGGAAAAATTTTTAAATCCCTTCAAAACTGAACCTTCTAAAGACTTTGTCATACCTAAACATTTTGTGACTATATTTGGTAATAATAAAGCAAGGGAATATGTAGAGAGTTTTGGTATCACTGATACCGAAGCAAGGCTAATGTATGATGTGAAGAAGAATAGATTAGTATTTTTAGTAGAAGATAACGGCATGGTGGTGGGTGCGGTAGGTAGGTCCCTAGATAATACTGCACCCAAATGGTACAAATATGGTACACCCCCTGCCCCTTTTATTGTAGGTACAAACAAGTACATAGGTTTTGTTGTTGAAGATTCTATATCAGCATGTAAGGTGGCACTTGCCGGATTCACAGGGATTGCCCTTATGGGTACAAGCATACCTAATAATTTTGTGTCACCGATAGTTGATAGAGTTGATAGTGCGTTTATCTGTTTGGATAGAGATGCTACAGAAAAAAGTTTTAAGTTAAGAGATTGTCTATCACATATCATTCCGACACAAATTAAAATGATAGACAAAGATTTAAAGTGGATGACAATAGAGGAACTAAAAGAATGGGGTAATAAAATATGCGAGACTTTATAGCACTCATGGTATCAGTACTAATTGTAGTATTGTTTTTAATTTACTTAATGGCTAACTTGCCACAGATAAATTACTAATGCAAATACAACCAATTATATATAACTTTGAGTATCAAAGAAAAGGTAATACTAGAAAAAGTATTAAGGGTAGATTTGAACACGCAGAAAAGACTAAAAAGTTTTGGAGTAGTTGGGACACTGCGGTGAATACTATGGAAAGACAATTAAATCCTAACTCTAGTATTTATAGACATAGAAATAGTTTAGTTGATAAAATAAGTCTAAGTGATAAACAAGCACAAGACTATAAGATGAAAGTTTTTGATTGCGATAGAGCAACAAAAAAAGCCTACGAAGACTACTACAAAGAACATAAATACACATAGAAAGGGATAATATGTTTGGAAAAAAGCACTTAATGACAGTCACAGTAGAGGTACCTTATGAAGTAGAGGTGGCCGGAAATGTATCTGATATAGATGAGACATGTAGAAAGAAAGTTTCAGAATCTTTTCAAAAAGAATTTGGGATTGCACTTGACATTGAAAGAATGTATGTTAGAATAGAGGAAGAAGATTATGTGGAGTAAATTAGTATTATTATTATTTATTAGTTCTTGTACAGTTATATTTGACAAAGATAAAAAAGAAGATAAAATAATAATAGAAGAAATAGAACCAATACAAAATACGAAAGTAGATTGTGATACAAAAAGCGTGACTCAATTAGAGTTGGCTAAATGTAAAATGGAAACAAAACTATTGGAGTTAAAGTATTAAAAGAAAGTTGCGATGAATGGAAACAGGGAACCTAAGATTATACATACTTAGAACACTACTAACAAAAGAAAAATACGATAAACTAAAATCAGAAATAGATGCATCCATATTTCAAAATGGTGCAAGAGAAATATACAATACTATAGGATATATCTATAGAGATAATCCTAACATTACTCAAGTAAACTTTAGTGATTTAAAGTTAGCTTACTTCAACACCTACTATCCTAACACTAGCTTTGCCTCTCAAAAGAATATCCATGAACTAATAGATAGCATAGAAAGACAAGAAGAACCTAGTGATGATGTGGTTGCTACCGCTTTGAAGTCGATGTATCGAATCAAGAAAGCAGATGAGTTAGCAAGAATCTGTTTAGATATATCTAACAATCCTAGTAGCAGTAGTCTTAAACAAGTAGAAAAGTTTATGGCTAATGTAGATGAAGAACAAACGCAACAAGAAAGTGAAGCCGTCACTAAAGATGTAGATGAAATTGTAGAGGCATTACAAGAACAAGGGGAGTTTAAATTTAATTTAAATTCTCTACAAAGAGCCACCAATGGTATTGGTCGAGGAAACTTTATGATTGTATTTGCTAGACCGGATGTAGGCAAGACTGCATTTTGGGTTAGCCTTGTTGCCTCACCTAATGGATTCGCATGGCAAGAAAAGAAAGTTTCTATCTTTGCTAATGAAGAACCGGCAATCAGAACACAGATGAGACTACTCAATGCGTCTTCAGGATTACAACGAGGTAATATTCTTAATGGTAGTAGAGATTTAGCTAAACAAAAGTGGTCCACAATTAGTCCTTACATAGATAACTTTGATTGTGTAGGAAAAACTATGGATGATTTAGATGAGTATTGTTCTACTAATGATGTAGATATATTAATCATCGACCAATTAGATAAGATAAATGTGACAGGTAAATACAATGCCACCCATGAAAAGTTACGAGAAGTATATACTCAATCAAGAGAGTTGGCCAAACGTCATAACATCCTAGTGATAGGAATGTCACAGGCTTCAGCAGAAGCACAGGGTAGGTCAAGGGTGACGTTTAGTACAATGGAAAACTCCAAGACAGGTAAAGCTGCGGAAGCTGATATCATTTTAGGTATTGGTAAAGAAGACGAAGTAGAAAATTATTTAGAGGATTGTGTTAGATTCGTAACACTATCTAAGAATAAACTAACAGGTGACCATGCGGAGTTTGAGGTAATACTTAGACCCACAATATCACGTTATGCAGAAAGGAACTAGATGTCTTATAAAGACAAAGAAAAAATAAAAGCTTATCATAAAGCTTATCGTGAAGCCAACAAAGAAAAACTAAAATATTATATAAAAGCTTATCATGAAGACAACAAAGAAAAAATAAAAGCTTATAAAGAAGCCAACAAAGAAAAAAATAAAGCACTTAATAAAGCTTGGAGGGAAGCCAACAAAGAAAAAATAAAAGCTTATAATAAAGCTTGGAGGGAAGCCAACAAAGAAAAAATAAAAGCTTATAAAAAAGAAAAAAATAAAGCTTATTATGAAGTCAACAAAGAAAAAATGAAAGCTAATAGTAGACATTATGCAAAAAATAATAAAGGGATAATCAATGCAATTTCTTCTAAAAGAAGAGCAGATAAAATTAGGGCTACCCCTTCATGGGCAAACTTAGAAAAGATAAAAGAAATATATAAAAATTGCCCTAAAGGATATCATGTAGACCATATTATCCCTCTAAGAAGTGAATATGTTTGTGGATTACATGTTGAAAATAATTTACAATATCTAACGGCTACAGAAAATCTTCAAAAAAGTAATAATATTATTAACAAGTATTTATAGAAAGGACTACAATTGATAACAACACTAGATATAGAAACAACGTTTACAAAAGAGGGTGACCCTTCACCATTTAATCCGGAAAATAGATTAGTGAGTGTAGGTATCAATGATGAATATTATTTCTTTCATCACGATGAAGAAATTAAAAATGACTTGACAGAAAGTAGAAAAGCCATACAAGATATACTAGATAAATCAGAATTAGTGGTTGGCCATAACCTTAAGTTTGATATGTCATGGCTCTATCAATGTGGATTTACATATAAAGGTAAGCTTTATGATACTATGTTAGGTGAGTATATTATAAACAGAGGTGAGAAAAAATCTGTATCATTAAAAGAATCATGTAAACGTAGAGGCATTAGTTTAAAATCAGATATCCTAGCCACCTACATGAATGAAGGCTATGGTATACATCAGATACCTATGGCTAAATTAGAAGAGTATGGTAAGCAAGATGTTAAGATAACAAAAGAATTGTATGAAGTACAAACACAAGCCTTTGATAATCATGCCAATACTAATCTGATTCCTACGAGAGACTTGATGAATAATTTTCTACAGGTCCTAATAGATATGGAAATGAATGGTAATCATGTAGATTCTGATAAACTAAAGTTGGTTGAAAAAGAATTGAATGAAGAATACTATAAACTTAAAAACAAAATAGATAAGATTGTAGCACAAATGATGGGTGATACTAAGATAAACCTATCATCAACAGAGGATTTATCTAAGGTTATCTACTCTAGAAAGGTACAAGATAAAAGACAATGGGCAGAATTATTTAACATAGGTATAGATAAGAAAACTAAAAGACCTAAACGTAGGCCCCGTATGACAGATAGAGAGTTCCAACACAATGTGGATAAGTATACTGATACTGTGTACAAAACAGTAGCCACACAATGTAAAACTTGTAATGGTTTAGGTTTAATTAGACACACTAAGGTAGACGGAACACCTTTTAAGAACATGTCAAAGTGTCCGGACTGTAAAGGTGAAGGCATGATATTCTTAGAAACAGAAGCCAAGGCAGGATTTGGTTGGTCACCTAGAACAATCCATGACGCTTCTCAAGGTGGATTCAAGACAGATAAAGATACGCTCAATAAAATATCTGTGTTTGCAGAAGGTACATTAAAAGAATTTGTAGATAGTATTATGAGATACAGTGCAGTAGAAACTTATCTTAATACGTTTATAACAGGTATCAAAGACAATACTAGAGAAGACGGAATCCTTCACCCCTCTTTTAATCAGCATATAACTACAACAGGAAGACTATCTAGTTCCAAACCTAACTTCCAAAATATGCCGAGGGGTGATAAGTTCCCTATCAAGAAAGCAATTACCTCTAGATTCTACAAGGGTAAAATTATTGAAGTAGACTTTGCACAATTAGAATTTAGAACTGCAGTATTCTTGGCTCAAGATAAACAAGGCATGATAGATATAGCAGACGGAGTTGATGTTCACCAATACACTGCAGATGTTATTGGATGTTCAAGACAAGACGCAAAGGCCCACACATTTAAACCTTTATATGGTGGAATGATGGGTAAGAAAAAAGAAAAAGAATACTATCAAAAGTTTTTAGAGAAGTACGAAGACATTGCAGAGTGGCATAAGAAGTTAGAAGATACTGCAATTAAATCAAAGATAGTAAGACTACCAAGTGGTAGAGAATATTACTTCCCTAATATCTATAGAAGAAAAGACGGCAGTAGTACACAATCTACCGCAGTTAAGAACTATCCTGTGCAAGGATTTGCCACCGCAGATATAGTTCCTATAGCCTGTATTAATGTATGGAATCTATTGAAAGAAAACAATATGAAGACATTATTAATCAATACTGTACATGATTCTGTGATACTAGACGTGCATCCGGATGAATATAATCAAGCCATAGAGGTCCTTAATAAAGGTTTTTCTAGTATCAAAGATTCACTAAAGAATAGATTTGATTGTGAACTAAATGTTCCATTAGATTTTGAAATAAAAAGTGGTGATAATTGGCTTGACTTATCCACAGAAGTATGATACAATATAATAATATAAGGAGACAAATATGTCAAACGAACTAAGTAATTTAGATAATCTATCAAACGATAAGATAATGGCCATGGTCGGACAAGATGTCGATATGGGTGGTTCATCTTTAGCGAGGTTATCTATTAACTATGAAGCAGAAGATAGTGACGGCAATGCTATCAAACGAGGCTTGTATAAAGTAGAAGGCACAAGCCAAGGTACAATGTATGCAGAGAAAGTTTCTTTTAGACCTTTCTTAAATACATTTCAGTACAAAAAATATGATGAGGAAAACGAACAGAATAATTACAAGACTGTTATGTTTAGAAGTTGGTCGGATTCTAAGATAGATACCAATGGAACTGAATCATGTGGAAGTGTACCCAAAGCAGAACGAGAAAATCTAGACCCTGTTGCGAAGATAGAACAGGAAAAGATTACTTGCTATAGAAATGTCTTTGGTGTTGTATCAGCAAAAGGTAAATCTTCAAAAGGTGAAGAGATTATTCTAACAAGTGAACCTGTAGTATACAGAGTAAGAGGTGTAAACTTTATGCCAATCGGCAACATGTTACAAAGTTTATCCAAACGTAATAAGATTATGTATAATACTTTACTTGAATTTGATGGTACAGAAAAGCATACCAAAGGCAGTGTCACTTACTTTGTTGCCAAGATTAAAGATGGCAATAAGGATGTTAAGTTTTCTGATACAGATAAAGAAACATTAAAAGGTTTCTTAGAGTATGTAGAATCAGAAAATAACTATGTTAAAGACGAGCATAGTAAAGCTAAGAAAAGTCATACTACTGCGTCAGATGTGTTAGATGACGAGATACTAAAAGAAGTAACCGCTTGACTTTCTTAGAAGAAGTAAAAGCATTATTGTCACAGGCCCAACACAAGCCTGTGGCAATACCTAAAGAGATACTGAAGCAGTTTCTTAAAGATTGTAAACAAGCCGTAGAAAAACAGTTTACACAGAAGAGAGAATCAGAATTTAGAATTAGAATGTCTAGCATTGGCAAACCTTTATGTCAATTACAAATGGAAAAGAAATATTCCGGTGGCAATGCTATACAGTCTTATGAAAACTATAATAATAAGTTACGATTTTTATTTGGGGATTTATTAGAAGCAGTTGTGATTATGCTTTTAAGAACTACCAAAGCTAATATACAAGGTGTTCAAGGTAATGTCAAGTACAAAACTAAATGGTTTGATATGAAGGGAACATATGATATAATAATAGATGATAAAGTTTATGATATTAAAACTGCATCACCTTTTGCTTTTGATAAAAAGTTTGGGGAGAGTGGTGGTGGGTTTGAAAAGGTTGCCAAGGATGATGTCTTTGGATATTTAACACAGGGGTATTTATATTCCGAAGCAACAAAGAAACCTTTTGGTGGGTGGATTGTTATTAATAAATCCACAGGGGAACTATTGTTAAGTGAACCTCCACAAGATGATTCTGAATACAGAAAAGAAGCCATACAGAAAGCTTTAGATAATACTAAAGCACTAATGGAAGATAAACCTTTTGAAAAATGTTTTGATTTAGAAGAAGAAATGTTTTACAAAAAACCTACAGGTAATAAAATATTAGGAACAATATGTTCTTACTGCCCCTTTAAACAAAAGTGTTGGGGTGAAGATATACAATACTTACCTCAACAACAATCAAAGGCATCCAATCCTAAGTTCGCTTGGTATGCAGAAATAAATAATCCAAAGGAGGTTATAGCATGAAGCATAACTCAAACTTTAAATACGATTTAGAATGGGGTAAACAAGGGGAAACTGTTGTTGCTGAAATACAACAAGGGGAAAAGACTGAGGTAAAGTCAGAGAGAGATAAGTGGATTAAGACAGGCAACCACTATTGTGAATACCAAAGTAGAGGTAAAGAGAGTGGGATTAAAAAGACACAAGCAGAATGGTGGACAATTAATTTCTACAGTGGAGATAGATTTTGTTTTAACATAACATTAAAGACAAAAGATTTGAAAAGTATTATTGATAAGAATAACTTTAATAAAGTTCCCGGTGGAGATAACAATACTTCATGGGGATATTTAGTTCCTATTATAAAACTAATAGATTTTAATAATTATGGGAGTAAAGAATGAGAGTAGTTAAGGACCCGTTCACAGGCGATTTACTATTGTCTTTAGATTCATTTGAATCAAAGCAAGTGAAGGATAAAGGATATGTAAAAATATCTACTACTAATAACTATTTTGGTTCTTTGAGAGTGTTGTATGAAGATTTATCTACAATATTAACAGAAGAACTAAGAACTATACAAATAAAACAGGAAAAAAAGAGACATGAAAAACTACTTAATAAATGAAGAACAGAGACAAGAAGTATTAAAATACATGTGGACTAGACCTTTTGGTGAAGTGCATAGACTTATGGAAGTCGTATTAAAATTACAGGAATCTAAAAATGAATCTGGACAAAAACAAGAAACAAAGAAAGTTTGATTACGTTGCTAACTTACTTAACTACTCTATCAATCTCAATCGAGATAGCGACATACAACTAGACTACAACTTTATTCAACCACAACAATTTAAACTTATAATGGACAGGGAGTTTCCGGATTATCAATACACCAATAATCTCTGTTCATTAATTAATTATTCAAGACATGAAGTAGATGAACTAAATAAAAAGATGACTACTTTTGTTAATGGATTGTATTAGTTATTTTCCTCTATTTAATAAATCCGTTGAAGTCATATTAATACCTAATTTTCTAAAGGCATTATCTATTGCATCACTAGGCATAGGTCTATCTTTTGTCTCGGTGTGATGATAATCTTTGTATAGATTATAGACATCCATATTACCTATAACTTCACCTGACTCAGCTATTCTATTCATATCAGCTATAGTAGGGCCACTAGACATTGCAATATTAGCTATCGCTAAAGCTTTTGATTGGTCATAGTCTAAAAGTCTTGGGTCTTTATTATCTAAAGCATTTTGTAACCATTGTGGTTTAGACCCTGTTAAGTTTTCATATCTATTTGCTGCGGTTTCTAAACCTTCATCTATAAATTGAAAATATCCTTTTGCAGTAGAATTAGGATTACTTGCATTTTTATCAAAGTCACTTTCTATCTCAGCTATCTTATCAAATGCTTCATTAATAACCTTCTTCTTACTTTGATTCATAGAAAAATCTGTTTGTGCAGAAGAGTCTCTTAAGTTATCTATGCTTTTTAATACTATATCTGTTTCTTTTGTTTTTAACCTTTCTTCTTTAAATGACATTACTTCTTCACCAAACTTCCACCGAAGTATAGTCCCACTATGGATGACATAAGGTGAGTATCTAAAGGAGTAATCACTACACCTGCAAATGCTCTGTCCATTAGTATTTCTTTCTTCTCTATCAGAAACAAAAAACCCGGTTTAAATTCTGTCCATGTTAATATAACAGGTATATCTAAAAGCACAGGAACTATCTTAGGCCATGCAATAACAAAGAAGACAGCCGTTAAAGCTATGATTCTTCTTGTCCATTGAAAGCCTTTGTTCTCATATGTTCTTGCTTTATCTACAAAAGACATTTGAGTTTCTGCTCTTGCTAATAACATTTTTTGTTCTTCTTGTTTTGCTTTAATACTCTGGCCCCATATGGACATTACTCCACCTAGTAAGCTAGAGCCTAGCATTGTAATCATTTCTACTGGTAATCCACCTAACATTATTTATCCTCCATTAACTAAATATATCTTCTAACCCATCAAACCATCTAAATGCGTATGGGTCATTTCCTTGTAATCTACCAAAGTAAGTCATCTGTAATTGTTGTATTCTAGTTTTTACTTTTGCTACTTTCTTTTTGTATTCTTCTCTATCAATTTTTTTGTTTACGTATTCTCTTTTTAAATTAGATATCTTCCTTTTTTGTTTTCTTAAATCATTAGACAGTTCTATTTTCTTTGATGCTCGTAATGTTCTTACACTTTTATTACTCACCTTTACACCAAAGGTACTGAACAAAGCTTCTAATTCTGTTTGTTGTACTCTGTAAGGAGACTTGTCACCTTTTCTTGCTCTCTCTAATTTGATTGCAGAAAAAGAACCCGGAAGATAAGGGAAGTTTGGAATAAGTTTTTTACCAAACATATCAAAAGCTTCTGTTGTTTCTTCAACCCATCCACCATCACCTCTGTTTGCAGCTTTCTGTCCTGTAAACATATCATATCCTATCATAGACATTATAAAATCACCACCTACACCAAAACTAGGTTGTAAAGGTTCTGGTAAAAAAGGTACAGGATTCTTTCCATCCATACTTAATACGTCACCACCCGGAAATAATCTACTAATATTTACAAATTTAGGTCTACCATTTTTATCTTTCATAGGTATTCTAATTGTTTTCTTAGGCATGAAAGGTAAGTCTAAAATATTTCCTGCTTCATAATCTGGTAGTAATGCTCTTTCTTTTTTAGCTTCTTCACCACCATACATCCCTTCTAACTGTGTCAGTCCTGCACCTAGAACTGCATACTTAACATACTTTGTTGGTCTTAATACTGCAGTCTCTACAAGTATAGGAATCATTCTATATGTAAAAGAAATAAAAGGTGTCATAGAATTTCTTAATGCATTGATAGCCGGTGCTTCTATGTCATAATCTATAAATTGTTTTCTAGCAAACATCGCAGCATCTTTGTAGGTATCACCCATTTTAATTCTATGCATAAAAGCATTTAATCTAAACACATGGTCTTCTATCTTATACCAATTCTCTAAAGTGCCTGTTATATCATTAGTCTTAACCTTTTTATAAATGTTCTTTGCAAAACCTACGGCATTACTCCATTCAGTTTGTTCGCCTTTTGAACTATATATACCTGCAAGTTTTTCTGTTTTAAAGTTTTTAATTTCTTGTCTTAAAAAATCTGCATCTAAAACACCATGTAGTTTTGCTAGTTCTACTATATCAGAGTTTTCACCTACACCATTTGCGTTAGACCTTAAAGCTTTCCATGCAGCAGGTAATCCTGTTAATGGGACATCTGCTAAGTCAGATAAAATAATATTACCAAAAACATTATTGACATGCACTGTAGGATTCCATGCAGTCTTAGAAACTTTCCATAGTCTATTTAAATTTTTATATCCTTCCCATAATATATTAGATGTTTGGTCTTGATATTTTTTCATACCTACTACATCTTTATATATTTTTTCAGGAACAAACTTACCTGCTAATTTTCCATACTTAAATGTTTCTGTACCACCAATTTTAGCATCAGGTATCTTTAAGTACCTACCCGGTAATTTTGCCATTTCTAATTTAGTTCTACCTTTAGGGTCTACTGTAAATTTAGCTGCTATGTCTGCAAAGAATTGATACTTCGCAATAGTTCTAGACATTACCATACCTGTGTACTCCATAGATATAGCTGCATTTTCTACTTCACCTAAAAATTTTCTTTCAGGTTTAGAATATTCCCAACGTAATTCTATCTTATCTGTAGGTTTTAATAATTTTCTTTCTACTGTTTCATCTACTATTTCTTCAAATAAAGGCTGTCTTGTTTCTTTATCTACAGTAGCTTTTGTTTTAGTTTGTACTTTATAGAGTTTACCATTTATAATTTTTATATCTGGTGGAAGTTCCCATCCTCTATGACTTGTATCTTCTACACCATCTACAGTATTTTTATCAAATCTTAATTTAGTTAGATAATCATTAACTGTATATTCTTTAACTAGCCCTCTGTTTTTTAATTCATCTCCAATTCTTTTTACTTCTAAATTTATATTATTAGCTTTTTCACTGCCGCCTTTTATTCTACCTTTAGAATATAATCTCATTAAATATTTTTTTTGATTTCTAATAGCAGTCTCTCTAGTTAATAATCCTAAGTCAACATACATTTGTGTCATCTTAGTTATTCGACTTCTTGCCATATCGGCTAATCTTGCAATTTTTTCAGGAACTTCATCTGAATTTTTTGTTAAAACTTTACCGGATAAATCTGTTATCTCATCACCTTCTAATAAGTTATACAAAAGTTTTTGTTCTTCAGGTTTTAATTCTTCCATTTTCTTAGCTATTCTAACCATTTGAGAAGCTAATGTAGTTTCTAAACCTTGTGCAGCTATCTCTAATTGTCTATAATTTTTAGGTAAGCCAACTCTATCTACAAATAATCTTCCAAATAATTCAGGATAAGATTCTATAAATACTTCTTGGTCAGCACCTTCGCCAAATACTGTTTCTTTTCTTAGACCTAAACCTTCTGTTGCTGTTTTAGATTTTAAAAATTTTATACCACCATAACCTGCAGCAGCACCCATTACCATTCTTGCAAATCTTGAACTTAATGCAGGTGCTTCCCCATCATCTGTAGGGTCAATTATAAATCCAGTTACACCACCGGCAAAAGCTGTACCACCTTCACCTGTGCTAACTTTAGATAATAATTTTTTACCTATTCTTTTTTCATAATTGTTTTGGAATCCTCTAAGCATCCTAGATAAAAACCAAATAGGTTTATCATCTATCTTCTTAGGGATATCGTTTCTTCTTTTTGTAAAGGGGAAAGGTATTTTAGTATCGGACCTACTAAATATTTTTAAAAGATTATCAAGTACACTGGGAGTTTCTTTTGCTATGTCTTCGTCTGCAGAAATAACTAATGTTTCTTTTCCTGTCGTTTCTATAGGTTTGACTTCGCCTGTTTCTTCATCAACTGCTCTACCTGTTCGAGACGCTCCTTGTACTTGAACTTTTGTTCCGCCTCTAGCTAGAGTTTCTTCTTCACTTAAATTTTGAACTTTAAATAAAGGTATATCTTGACCTTTACCTGTCAATTTAAATTTTGCTTTTTTTAATCCACCTATACCTGTGGCAACTATACCACCACCAACAGCACCTAAAGTTGCTTGTTTGAATCTGCTATCTATAAGAGGATTCTCATCATCAACATAACCTGTAGCACCGGCTATAGCACCAGACACCATACCATATTTACCCATTTGATAAAGAAACTTTGCTTTACCAAAAGGTACTAACCATGAAGCAGGGTCTAGTAATGCACCACCAAAGTAAGCTGCTGTTACCCACTTACCATTAGGGCCTCTCATTAATTCATTAAGTTTCTTTTGTTTAGCTTTTTCTGCTTTAATATCTAAGTTTGCAATTTGTTTTACACCTCTGTAGGTGTCAGATAAACCTAATTTAAAAGCATAACCGACTGCATTGTCCACCTCAGGTGGGTCTACTGAGTCTAAGTTATTTACAAAAGTTTGGTCTTTGTTTAATTTATCTTTTTCGTCTACTCTTCTAAATCTAACTTGACCTTTTTCGTCAATGTATTTTTCAATAGCCAAGGTATACTCCTTTAATCTATTAATCTTCTAATAGAATTTTTACTTTTTCCTCCGCCTCTTTTAGCTTGACTTTCTTTCCAAGCTTCTTGTTGAGCCGGAGACATTAAAGTACCATCATTAAAGTGTGTATTTCCATATTGTGCATCCCAAGCTTCTCTTTCCTGTTTTGCTTTTTGACCGCCTCCAAAGCTAGGTGGTCTTGCTTTTACGTTGGTAAGGTCAGTAGTAGTAGTAGTAGTTTCTTCTCCACTTGCTTTTGCTTCTTCTAATTCTTTTATTCTTATTAACATGTCTTCTGCTATAAATATATTTAAAGTTTTATTTCTTTCTGCTATTTCTTTCATTTCTTCTACATTCCCATAACTTTCAGCAGAGTCAAACTCTGCAGTATTTAAACTTGGGTTTTTAGGACCTACTTGAGTTATAAATTTTAAGTTGTCTCCTTTGTAATTTGGATTATCCATTTGATATAATACTTCTGCTAATGCTGTTTGTGTATCTAATGTTACACGTTCTTCAGCAGCATTTGCTTCCATGATTGCAACTTTATCAAATACACTTTGAACAGTTGGATTAGCATATTTAGTTTCGTCTTCTTTTGACATCTGATATTCTGTACCATCCATATCTGTTTTATATAGTTTATCAAAATTATTTATAACAGTTGATTTTTCTGGATTAGTTAATCTTGTTTTAACATCTATACCGGGACCTGCAGGGGTAGTAGAAGGTAGAGATTCAGAAGTTAAAGTACCTGCTTCTGCTTGTATATCTTTTATTCCTCTGTCTTCTATATCTCTTGTAAACAAAGTAGAAGTTCCTTTAAACAATCCTACTTGGTCTTGTAAATTTTGATTTAATTCTTGTTCATTTAATTTTAATTTTTCTGTTCTTTGTTGTACAAAGTCTGCATCTGAATCTTGATATTTATCTAACTCTGACCTTACTACATCTGCATTTTGATTTAAAAGCATACTTAATCTAGCAGGACTTGCCTGTGCAAAACTATTTAACTTACCAACATAATCATCTCCTACAAGTGTAGATAGTTGATTAAATGTATTTATATTTTCTTTCTCTTCGTCAAAGTATTCATTATATTTTTTTTGTATTTCATTTTTTTTATTAACTGCTTTTTCTCGATAGGTATCTATCCTATCTCTCATATCATTTCTTTTTTCTTCGATACCTGTTAAAGCACCTGTAGCTATTTGTCTAAAAGTTCTTGAACTTAATAATCCCATTATTCTTCCTCCTTCTTAGGCTTACCCATTAAACCTGTGTTAGGTGTTTCATCTTCTACTTCTTTCATTTCATCTTGTTCTTTAGGGGATGTTTTAATCACAGTTCTAATTAATTGTTTTGTTTCATCTTGTTTAGGTTTATTTAATTTTATTTTTTCAATACCTGATTTTTTACCAATAGCCATAACCATTTTAGCGACAATAGGTGTTAATAATAATCCTGTATCAGGAGTAAATTTACCCTCTACAAATCCTGCGAATATAACTACTTTAGTTATTTCTTCTATCGTTAATCCTGCTTCTAATAGTATAATTATTTTTTCCATAGCAGCATCGGTATGTAAACCTTCCCATATCTGCATAGATGCGTCTTCTACTGTAGCAAATTGTGGTGCATGTTCCCAAGGATAATTCTTAGGAGTATCTGTTAATGATTGACCTGCTACAGGTGCATCAAATGGATTTGTTGTTCTTTCTGCCATTACATATCTCCCATATAATCTCTTAAATAATTATCCCAAAACTGTTGTGTTTGTTTATAAGATACTTGTTGTATCATTGCAGCTTCACCCGGTGCTGCTAGTTCTTCTTGACGAGCATACCCATAACTATCTGTTCCCATTTTGTATTTATCAAAATCAGGTCTATATTCTTTTGCTTGAGGTAAGTTTCCATCTCCAGAATCTCCTCCACCTAAAAAATCTTTACCTAAAGATATTATTTGTGTTAATGTTGATATATCCATGTTATCTCCTATGTACCAGAATTAGGTAAGTTGGCTTCAAATATTTCTAAACCTAATCTACCGATTAATCCATTAAGTTGTGCTTTACTATCTTCATCATATAAAGCCATTGTTGTTTCTCTTTCTAACGCAGCCATTGCAATATTGTGCGCTCTGTCTTTATTATTTTCTGATGATGTATTTACCCATGAGGCTTCATCTCTCCATTGTTGCCATAAAGATGATAATGCAAAGTTAGATATTTGTAAAAGATTCTGTGCATCTGTTTGATTAGCTGCATTGATTGATGCTGTATTAGCTGTGTTAACTTGTCTTCTCCAAGTTACATTTGACTGGTCAATAACTCTTTGATTTTCTACATTAAATCTTTGTCTTTGGTCCTGTAGTTGAGAATTAAATTGATTAATAGCAGCTTCTCTTTGTGCATCTGCTTCATTAACCGCTATATTATTCTGTGCATTTTGTGCAGCTATTTTATTTTTTTCAGCAATAGCGTATTGATTCATAGCATCTGTTCTTTGAGCATTAGCTGTTCTAACAGATGTATTTAAGTTAGAAAAGAATTGGTCTGTCTGTGCTTGACTTTGTGAATTAAACTGTGCTGCTGCATTAGTTGCTGCTTGGTCTGAGAATAGAGATTGTTGTCTAACTTGTAAATTAGCTAAACTTGTTTGTTGATTATTACTGAGGTTAGCCATATCCATTTGTAGATAGGCACTAGCATTTGTAAGTGCAGCTTGTTGTCTATTATTTAAATTAGCAAAGATTGCTTCTTTATATGTTGCTGCATCTTGTTGTGCTATTGGAATAGAAGCAGATATAATACCTTGTGCTAAAGCTTCTGCCGCAATACTAGAAGCACCTAGTCCTCTTTGCTGCATAGCTGCGTCTACTAATCTTTTAGCCCCTGAAGCAAATGCCGGTAAGGATGTACCTTGATTAACTGCATTGTTAATTGATTCAGATATGTTAGCTAGTTGTCCCTGTACAGTGGCCTCTGGTGGCAGGGAAGTTAAATCTTCTTGTGCTGCAATCATAGGTTGACTGACTGTACCTTGTGCTGCTGTAGCTTGTGGAATATTAGCTGCTGTTGTTGCTGCAGTATAATCATAAGTATTAGCTGCAGGTGCCGTTGTTTGAGAAACTTGTGTAGCTGTTGGTACTGCTGCTGCCTCTATTGTAGGTGCAACTGTAGCTGTGGGTGTAGCTGCTGCTACTGTTCCTTGAAGTCCGGGTGTTGTTTGTAATTGATTAGGTGTTACGGATTGTAACGCAAGATTCGGTAGAACTTGGCCACCCTGTGGTAATGTAGGTTGTCTAACTGCAGCACCCACTTGTGCTTGTGCAAAGTCTGATGGGTCTGTTAGTGTAGGCTGTACTGCCTGAGTTGTTTGTGTATTTGTAGTTGTCGCAGGAGTAGTTACATTAGCATCCATAAATGTCTTGTAAGCTTGTTCGTCTCCAAACTGTTGCTTTTGTTGTTCTGTTAAATCTGCATATGATTTATAAATTGCCATTAGTTATCTCCCATTAAATAAGATTCCATCCACATGATTTTTTCTTTGATGACTGCTATATCTTGTTGCATTTGATTGACGGAATCTGCTTTTGCTTCGACTGCTTCTAGTCTCTCACTCCACATACCCCATGTCATTCCAAGGCTTATTAATATAGCGATGTATGGTAACATTATTTTTAAATCTATTTTCATTATTTCATTCCCGCTAACGGATTAGCTAAAGTTTTTTGTATAGTGTCTGCTATCTTTTCTTCTAACTTAGCCATATCCTGTTCAATCTCTTTTACAAGTTCTTTTA
>Ga0208767_1001349_pt1 | contig 19623 bp, 28 predicted proteins | sample VirMetDEL_Mar_21_FD_184514 | JGI IMG/M metagenome (GOLD analysis project Ga0208767, IMG submission 184514) | Aqueous microbial communities from the Delaware River and Bay under freshwater to marine salinity gradient to study organic matter... | ecosystem: Environmental > Aquatic > Marine >... | reverse complement strand
CTTTTATTAAACACGCAAGCAACGCCAATGGCGTTCAATTTGCTTTTAAATACGAGTTTGTTAAAAATACTAACTCAAGCGGCACAGTTTCATTTAACAGAACCGCAACACGATTGTGGCAAAGATATAGCGGTGTTGCTGAGGTGTCTCATTACGGTGATCTAATTAGCCGTAGTTGCGATAGCGGCCCAGAGCATGAGCTGGTGTATGTAAACGAAACATTGTCAGAAGAAACTATCCCTGACTACGACGGTTGCGCAATGGCTGGCCTAAAGCTCAAGTCAAGCGACAACTTCAATCAACTTGACCAGCTTCGGACATACGTCAAGAACGGCGTTGAAGTGGAGCGTTTGGTTGAAGGGGGTACTGGGTCAAGCAATCTGTTGAGTGACCTGCTTTGGTATTTGGTAACGAATAAGGACACTGGAGCGGGCAATATTCTTAACAGTGCTCTTGTGGACAAAGAGTTGCTGACGACGACTGGTCGTTATTTGGAAGCTAACAAACTGTATTGGGATGACGTAATTGTAGAGCCGGTCAATCTACGGAGTTGGTTGTCTGAGCAAGCCCCTAGTGTTTTGTGTTTCGTGTCGTTGAAAAACGGTAAAATGGCTATAGAGCCTGGATTGCCTTACGACTCAAATCACGAGATTGATGCAAGCGACCCGGTAACGATCTCCGCAATGTTTACTGAGGGGAACATTATTGAGGACAGTCTTGAAATTAACTGGCTTGAGCTTGAGGAGCGCAAGATGTTTCAAGCCGCAGTTATTTATCAGCAATCACGAGTCAACCAGTTCCCTGAGCAAAAGACACTGATTGCTTACTACGGTTCAGACAACAGTGATCTGCCGATTGAGGAGTTTACTTTCCAGCACATCACTAGCGACGAGCACGCAGCAAAAGTTGCCCGGTACTTCTTGTCTCTGCGTAAGAACCTGACCCACACGATTACGTTCAAAACGTTGCCCTGGGGCTTAAACTTAGAGGCTGGCAAGTTTATCCGTGTTGCCAGTGAGATGAGCCCATATCGTCCCGACAATAACGGCATCATTCAAGATGATGGAACGATTGTGTCCATCAATGCGCTGGATGATGGAGACTACAGCGTTTATTACTGGGAACGCAAAACCACTGCTGTTAATGAAGGAACTTTGCGCGTTAAAGACGGTAAAGCAACGGAACTGTTTGATTCGGTGTTTAGCTTGAAAGAAAGCGACAATAGCGATTCTCAGATTTATCAAATTGAGGCATTGGACGTTGATCAAGACGGTATCGTCACGATCAAGGCCAGTAACTACGCAGTTAACGATAACGGCGTTAGCCAGCTTGCTATCGACGTTCTCGACACTGCAGGCGCGATTACAATCGAAGGAGATATTGGCGAGTAATGGCATTTCCTGCTCATGAGCCCACTGGCCGGTCTTTTGACGCTGGGGATTATCGCTATAAAACCTTCTCGGCTCAATCTGGCAAAGAAGTCCGCATCCTTTATGGAGACAAGCGAACTGGCATGAAGCTGCAGCTGCAGTACGCCAACATCGCTGACACTGCGGCTGATGACTTCATCACCCATTACGACGAGATGAGGGGCGGTTTTGATGTATTTACACTTCCGTCTGAGTTTCGGGCTGGCTGGAACGGCAATGAAGATGCGATCGACGCTGCAACAGGGAATGACTGGCGATACGAGTCACCACCGCAGATAACGTCTGTGCGTCCGGGCACCAGTAGCGTTACAGTCAACTTAATTGGTGTGCTCTGATGGCAAAGGTTTACACCGGCAGAGATGGCGTAATGCAGCTTGCTGGAACGACCCTTGCCAAGGTCGTCAACTTTGCTGTGTCCAGCAATCTGGAGACGCTTGAAACCACGACCCTTGGGGATGGGGTAAGAAGTTATAGCCCCGGTGTTACGGGTTATTCCGGCAGTGCAACGTTGTTGTATTACAAGGACGACGACGACAACGTCAACACGTCAGACTTATTGAGCAGCTTAATTAAAACCGGCACGGATGGTGTTAGCTCTAGCGACACGGTCGAGTTGACGTTTCGATGGGTTGATGGAACGGACAACAATGACATCAAGCTGACGGCGTACATCACTAGCGCAAACATTGGCGCAGCAACTGGTGACATCGTTAGGGCTGAAATTGCGTTCCAGGGAACTGGCGCTCTTGCCACTGCATCCATCGGGTCATGACGGTTTATCTTGGAACGCACGGCAAGGTCGAGCTTAAACGTGCTTTCGATGGCGGGGCGCTGTCTGCAACAATTAAAGCTGACGACGTAAACGCAACAGCAAAACGGTTTAGCTTTGATTTTGACCATGGTCAGTTGCTGACTGGCGATCAAATTGAAATCACAAGCACAGATGACAGCGCTCTCGACTTCATCGACAGCTATACAGATTCAAGCGTAAAAAAGTTTATTTACGTTGACGAGCTAGACGGGATCAGGCTTTACGACAGTTTTGCCAACGCAGTGGCTGGCGGCAAAACGAACGCAACGTCGCTCGCCGCTCCTGGGAACGACATACCCGTTGAAGTGGAAGTCAAAAACGCAAGCCACCGTGTAATCGCGCAAGTTAACAGCTTTGAGATCAACACTGAACGAGAAACTGTTGACACAACTTCGCTTTCAGATGAGTTCAGGACCAGGGTCAATACGTTAATTTCTGGTTCAGGAAGAATCAGTGCGTTCTGGGAATACACCGGAGACACAACCAATGAGCTGCCTAATTACATGATGGAGCTTGCGCTAAGAACGCGAGTTGGCAGTAATTTTGAAGGCAGGTTCTACCTGAAGGTTAAAGATTACAACCCAAGCGGCGTTACAGCTCGTTCAAACGATGAGATCTGGTATCAAGCAAATGGAATTATTACGGCAGCAGCTGTCCAATTCGCCCCGGACAATACGGTCCAAATAACTGCTGACTTCGTTACTACCGGCGAAATTCAAATCCGTATGGATCTTGAGGTTGCCGACACCACACTGACAGAAGGCGGCGATGAAGTCGTTCTTGATCAAGACGACACTGCTAGCCTAGATCTGGATAGTGACGAGGACTAGGAGCCCCGCTAATGGCTGACAAAAAGATCAGCGAGCTTAATTCGCTCACCGGCTCCGCTCTAGCTACCGGAGACCTTGTCGCTGTCGTAGATACTAGCGCCAGCGAAACCAAAAAACTGACGGTCGGCGCTCTGATCGAGAACGGCGTTGACCTGATTGCTAACGACAGCATTCCCGGCGCAAAGATCCTGTTTGGTACGGGTGAGGTTGCTGGTACGGCACTTGCGGATGGTGGCGTCACGACAGCCAAGATTGCTGATGACGCGATCACTGCTGCAAAGATTGCCAATGAAGCGACCTGTGATCTAGTCACAACGCTTCCTAGTTCAGGCGCTTATACAGGCCAACTTGCTCTTGATACCGACGACAACAAAATCTATATTTGGGACTCAAGCGCCTGGCAGTCGGTTAAGGGCGCTGGTTCGGTCAATGCTGTTGTCGGCACCAGTAGCGGCATCGTCAACATCACCATTAGCACCAGCGGTGACACGGTAACGATTACGCCCTCGCTAGATAACACTTCTGCAGGCGCACAATTCCTTGCTGGGCCTACGTCTGGATCTGGTGCGGTCAGCTATAGAGCGATTGCAGGTGGTGACCTGCCGACTGCTACCAGCTCAGCCAAGGGGGCTGTGACAGTAAACGGCAACGGCCTAGTGCTGAGCGGCACTGAGCTGCGCGTTAATAACACTGTTACGGCGGAAACCACTGAGCATCATCTTGTTCAGTACGACGCCAACGGCCTGATCACTGGTGGTCGCGTCATCGCAGCAAGCGATCTGCCTGAAGCAACTTCCAGCGCAAAAGGCGCTGTTGTTCCGGGCTCAGGATTGAGTGTTGCGTCTGGTGGGACGCTAAATCACACCAACAGCACAACAGCTGGCACTTTTACCAAGGTCACTGTTGACGCCCAAGGTCACGTTACGAGTGCAGTCAATCTTGCTGCTGCTGACATCCCAGACCTTGATGCAGACAAGATCACATCAGGGGCTCTCCCCACTGCACGACTTGCGAACGATGTAATCACTGCAGCCAAGCTGGCGGATTCTTCAGTCACCAAGTTCGGTGGTGCTGGTGCAACAGACAATGTTGTTACCTTTCCTGATGGCGACTTCAAAGGTCAGTTCTTCTTTGACGAAAAGAACGAAGATCTTTACATCTATACGGGCGAATCGTTCCTGCCAATCACTGTCATCAGCGGCAACCTTGTCAACGCCGGAACGTATAACGCCAACACCAACCTGCTGAGTAGCGTCACAACTGCTGGCTCTGCTGCTGGCTTTACTAACGGGTCGGCCCTCCCGCAGCCAGCAACCGGCAATTTAAATTATTACGTCGTCGTGGATACGAGCGGCACTGGTTCGGGCAATGCCCCAGCAGTTGCTCTGGCACCACCGGACATGTTGATTTCGCTTGGCACGGGATCAACTTTCCAATTAATCGACGTTTCTAACGCTATTGCTGGTCAGACGGCAAGCAACATTTCTGTTGTTGCGGCTGGCAATATCAGCAGCACAGATGTGCAGGCTGCACTGCAAGAGCTTGACACCGAAAAGGTTGGTGGCGCTAGCCCGTCGTTTACTGGAACGGTGGCGCTGGGTCAGAACGCCACGCTGTCATTTGAAGGTTCATCAGACAACTCGTTTGAAACAACTCTGACGGTTACTGACCCGACTGCTGACAGAACTTTGTCACTGCCCAATGTCACCGGCACCTTGGTGAGCACGGGCGATAGCGGCACTGTTACCAGCACGATGATTGCGGATGGCACGATTGCCAACGCAGACATCAGCGCGAGTGCTGAGATTGCAGTTAGCAAGCTTGCAAACGGCAGTGCCCGTCAACTGCTGCAAACGGCTTCTAACGGCAGTGACGTTGAGTTCACGAGCAATGTCGATATTCCTGGCACGTTAGATGTCACTGGAGCGGTGACGCTTGATTCGACGTTGCAGGTTGATGGTGTTGCGACGTTTAACGCCAACATCGTGATGGAGGGCACGTCTGCTGATGCCCATGAGTTGACGCTGACCTGCAACCCGACTTCTGACGTTACTGTCACGCTGCCTGATGCAACAACCACTGTTGCTGGTCTTGGTGTTGCTCAGAGCTTCACGAAGGCACAGCGTGGATCGGTGGTTTCTTTGACCGATGCGGCCACCATTGCTGTTGATCTGAGCTTGGGCAACAACTTCAGCGTGACTCTTGCAGGTAACAGAACACTGGGCGACCCAACAAATGTCACGCCTGGACAGTCTGGTGTGATTGTTGTCACTCAAGACGGCACGGGCTCACGCACACTTGCTTATGCAGGGAGCAAGTATAAGTTTGCAGGTGGTACGGCACCGACTCTGACGACAACGGCTAGTGCGGTTGATGTTCTTGCCTACTATGTGGAAAGCTCGACCCGTATTACGGTCACCTCGCTGCTGAACGTGTCATGAGTATTCCTGGAAGTGCAAGCCCGCTGTTTTTTCAGACGGCGGCTGGAGCAGCTGCATTTACTTTGGAGAAAAGCGTTCGGTTTAATTCAGAAGACAACGCATCGCTCTCGAAAACGTTGTCTAGTGACGGCAACATAAAAAAATGGACATGGGCGGGATGGGTAAAGCGCGGCAAGCTTGGTAGCAATGCTGAATTTTTTGGAGTAAATACTGGTACTAGTGCTCAACATTTAATTAATTTTGACGGTAGTGATCGGATTCATTTTTATAGATACGCAAGTGGCTATCACTTCAGGCGTCAAACCACTCAAAAGTTTCGGGATCCTTCAGCTTGGTATCACATAGTAGCTGTATATGATACTGATAATGCAACCGCTGCTGATAGAGCTATTTTATACGTTAATGGCTCAAGAGTCACAGATTTTGGCACTAGCGTTGATCCGACTTCAGGAGAAACTGGCTACATCAATGATGCAACCTATACGCAAAATTTAGGCTCAGCGGGTGACAATAGCCGTGAATTTGATGGATATTTAGCTGATGTATATTTCATTGACGGCTCTGCTCTTGACCCCACATCATTTGGAGCGTTTGACGCTAACGGCGTTTGGCAAGCTGCAGCCTATAACGGGTCATTTGGAACAAACGGATTCCATCTTTTCGACTTCGCTAATGAAAGCGGGATCGGCAATGATTCCAGCGGCAATGACAATGACTGGACGGTAAATAATCTGACCGCATCACTTCCTAGTATTGCTTCTCCCAATCGGCCTACTTGGAACGGGAGCGTAGGGTCAAACTGGACAAGAAGTAATAGCAATTACGATGCAGATTATTCTGGGTCTGGATATACGGCAATAACGGCTGCTTTATCAGCAAGCACTACTTATCACTTTTATCTAAATTTTAAAGACGGAGGTGGAGCTTATGGTGGTTGGTTTTTTAGCAGCACCTCCACTGCCCCTAGCAATACGGTGCCTGATGAATTAGGCAGCAATTCTCTTGGCTTGCGTACTGGTGAAAGCTCTTTAGGTACTTATGGCACTTATGCTACTGCTAACGGCACATCCAACACTCAAGATCAAATAAATGTATCCGCCTTAAATTCTCAGTCTAGCGGTGAATACAACATTGAGTTTGTTATCAACACAACTGCTGGAAAAGTCTGGGCAAAAAAACCAAGTGATAGTGGCTATGTTGGCGGAGGCGATCCTACAGACAGCACAAGTACTGCATCGTTTTTAATTCCAACCGGCGCACAGTATTTTGGCTATATGGGTCATAGTACTAATACGTTTGCAAACTTCAAAACAACTGCTGGTAATCCAGTGGACGTTGACGTTCTGCGTGACGTACCAACGAACGGCAATTCGTCAGATGACACTGGTTCGGGCGGAGAAGTGTCAGGAAATTTCGCGACTTGGAATCCATTGTTTGGTGAGAACGTATCGCTGTCTAACGGAAACCTAAAAGCTGAATCTTCTACTTCTGGAGCATACGCAATTATTGCGTCAACGATGGCAATGACGAGTGGCAAGTGGTATATGGAGTATCACTACACAAAAAATGCTGGGGAGTTTATTACTTTTGGAATCAGCCAAACCAATCGCGACGGGACAGAAGGCTCAGGCGTATCTGATACTGCTGAAGATTTTGGTTTCAAGTGCTGGAGTAATGGATTCAAAGCGCAAACTAATGGTGCAAACCAATATAGTTACAGCAGCACGGTCAGCGATGGAGATATTCTTTCGCTTGCATTTGATGCGGACGCAGGAAAACTCTGGGTTGCACAAAATGGAACGTGGATGACTAACGCAGGCGGAACGGGCGATCCGGCCAACGGGAACAATCCAGACTTCAGCAGTCTTGACTATGCCGGTGGATACTTTTTTATGGCTGGGCCATACGGCAGCACCAGCTCAACGCTAGAGGCAAATTTTGGAGCTAGACCTTGGACCTATGCAGCGCCCTCAGGCTTCAAAGCTTTGAATACCGCGTCACTCCCGACCCCGACGATTGCCAACGGTAGAGACCATTTTGACGCAAAAATATATACCGGAAATGGCAGCTCTCAATCAATTACGGGTTACAATTTTAGCCCAAATTTTGTATGGCTTAAGTCACGGAGTGCCTCAACTCTGCATACTCTTCAAGATACAGTAAGAGGCGCTAATAAAGCTCTTGAGATAGATGGGAACCAGCCCACTCCTGGAGAAATAACAATAACTGACAGCATTACTAGCTTTAATTCTGATGGGTTCAGCCTGGGAAGCCGTTCAACTGTCAACGACAGTAGTAAAACATATGTTGCCTGGGCTTGGAACATCCCAGGATCTGCGTCAAGCAATTCTGACGGCACAATTGCTTCTTCTGTCACTAAAAACGCTGACGCTGGAGTATCTATCGTGACCTGGACGGGAACAGGTGCTGCTGGGACCGTTGGGCACGGTTTGGGGAGCAAACCTGATCTAATCGTGGTTAAGGTGTATGGGGACTCTAGTTACAACGACAACTGGCCTGTTTACAGCTCAGCTTTTGATGGAACTAAGTACGCTTACTTAAACGACACAAGAAAGTTCACAACCTATGCCGGTTTTTGGAACGATGGGACGGCAACGTCAACTGTCTTCCCCGTAGGTGATGATAACTCTGACAACACCAAGAGTCTTATTGCTTACTGCTTTACTTCTATCGACCAGTATTCTCGCGCCGGCGTCTACACCGGCAACGGTTCTAACGATGGTCCGTTCATTCATACCAATTTTAGGCCAAAATTTATATTAAGTAAGCGTACAGACTCAACATCAGATTGGTCGATAGTCGATTCAGAGCGGGACGGTTACAATTTTTCCAATAAAAATTTGTACGCAAATGATACTTATCCAGAATCTACTGGAACTGTTGTGGACATACTCTCGAACGGGTTCAAGTGGCGCACTACACTTGCTGATTTCAACGCATCTGGCGGGTCATTCATATATCTCGCATTTGCCGAAAACCCGTTCCAGGCCAATGGCGGGCTTGCTCGTTAAACTCACTTCATCGGTCCAGAACCATGCCCTACAAACTTGGTGATCGCACGCTGGCTCTCGATGTTCCTTGGGAGCACAACGATATTCAGTATCCAGCTAACTGGTTGCGACTGAGCACGAACCAAGATCGCGCAGAGCTTGGCATTGTTTGGGAAGCGGAAGGTTCTAGCTGGAACCAAAAGTTCTATTGGGGCTATGACGCTGACGGCAACCTGCTTCCTAAGACCTACACCGACCTGAAGACCCTTTGGATCGCTAAGACCAAAGAAACAGCAAACAGCTTGCTGCAGCCTTCTGATTGGCGCGTTATTAAGGCCAAAGAACGTGGCAGCACGATGAACGCTGACTGGAAGACTTGGCGGCAAACCATCCGTACTGAATGCGGAACGATGGTGACCGCTATCGAAGCAACGGCTGATGTTGGCGACACAGCGCCCCATGCAGACTTTGGTCGCGTTGAAGCCCTGCAGCAATACATCGAAGGCGGCACCTACAACGTCTGGACTGCTGACCCTGATAACGCTGCTGAGTGATTGGCATTACAGCCCTGATGCTTCTAGTGCTGATGGGCTATAGCCTGTTGGCGATCAACCCTCGTGATAATGAAACGCCCTGATCCGATGATTTCCGCCAGCTACGGCGCGACTGACATTGTGGCGCAAAAGTCTCGGATGCTATGGCTCGAAGAGCTGTACTTTTTAGATGGTCGCGACCAAATCAGCCATCCTCAGCATGGCCTGTTCACTGGGTTGGCTCTTAAGTACCAAAACTTGGATTCAACAGACGGAATCTGATGGCCAAGTCGCTCAACGGGAATGTCTTTATTGTCGGGAAACCCAAGCGGACCACACAGGGCAGTGGCAAGCACAGTCGCCCCAAACGAGGGAAAAAGAGATACCGTGGCCAGGGAAAACGTTAACTCTCTTCCCCATGCTCAAAGCTTTTCTTGTGAGTGGTGCCGTCGTTTCTGCGGCAGCTGCGCTGGCATCTCCTGCCTCAGCAGGAACCTACGCCAACGTGGAAAATAACGCGTCTTACCAAGACGGGTTCCAAGGCTCGACCACAGACATCCATATTGGATATGAAGGTGGCGATGGCATCTATGGCTTCTACCTGCAAGGTGGCCCTGCCATTACTTCTGATGGGAGCGACTCTGACATGGAGCTGTCCGGCAAAATCGGTGGCAGCGTGCAGGCGTCTCCAAACGTCAGCATCTATGGAGAACTCAGCTTCATCACGGCAGAGGATGATCCTTCTGTAGGAACTAAGTTGGGTGCCAAGTGGAACTTCTGAGCTATAACTAACTCAGGTTTCTCACACAGACCGACATCAGGCTCCCGCAAGGGGGCCTTTTGTTTTATCTGAGATCATCATGCAAAAGCTGTTCAACGTGATGTCTGTGGCTTCGTTCACCCTCAGCGTGGGCATGGTTGCTGGCAGCGCACTGCTCTACACCCGCATTCCGTCACTGACAAAGCGTTACGTCAGTGAGCTGAAGCTTGAACTGACTCAGATGATCACTGACATGGTGCCTGGTCAGATTGATGAGGCTTTGCCTGAACTGCCGACAACTACAGGTCCAGCTGTGCCGATCAAGTCACCATTTTAGTGTTGGCGGTTGGATCCTCATCGTGAGCTTCAGGTCCGAAGCCTTCAGCCTTGATTTTTGCCATATCAAGTTCTGGCGCGGGAGCCTGAGCTTTTTGCTCAAACGAAGCAAGCCATTCGCGTAGCGCGTCACCAGTCGGTGTACCTTTTGGCCATTTGACCCACTTGAGGATTGCTTTTGGATCGGTAAACGGTCTGGCAGATTTGCCGCACAATACGGTGTAAACAACAGGCGGTCCTTCGCGTCTGCGGTTGCGTTCAATCCAGAGCTGACCTGCTGTAAACCGTTCTGATTTCATGCCAGAGATTCCTGAGATCGGAGTAAAGGCGATCGGCGTTCCAATGATCTCTGTTGGTCAGCCGATACCACCACCTGTTTTACCAGTAGCACCACCAGTTACGTCTACGCGGTTCCCAATCATTGATATGCCTGGCTGTGTGCGGGCAAGGATTGCTGTTGGCAATGGAACGGAAACGTTTGAGGAAGATCCACGCGGCAACGTGACGCTGTGCACTGGAGCGGTGCCGATCTTTGAAGCTCCTGACTACAGACCGCGTGATTTCACTTGGGTTTCACCGCCAAAGGCAGACATAAAAAAGCCGGAGGGGGCAAATCCTCCGGAGCAACCCACTCTTCCACAAACGTCGGGCTCGACACTTCCCGACAACCCAAGGTTGCCCAAAGATCCACCGTGTCCACCCTTTGGATCGAAAGAAATCGGATCGTTTAACAAACTTGGAACGGAGGTTCTTGCCGGTTATGAGTTGAAGGATGGCAAGTGCGTAAAGCTTTGGGATCCGGTGCCTGTTGGGCAAGTGATCAATAACTATGTGCCTGATGCTGGTCCAACCGTATCGGTTGCGTTGACTGCTGCTATTGCAACGACTGTGGCGATCTTCGCCAAACCGATTGCGTCAGTGCTGCAGAAGCTAGCCAAGCCTTTGACAAAGAAGGTGGTGAAGAAGATCAATCAGAAGCTTGGCCGTAAGGAGAAACTGGAATCCTTACAGCAGCGGCGGGTTGTGCAGCGTCATCGGAATCAAGCCATTCGCGATCTGAGGCGGGCTTTGGGTAAATGATCTGGTGCGTATGGTCTTCTACCGGCTTGGGTTTTAGGACGACATCAGCGCAGATGGAATAAAACGGTGAGGTTTTGGCGAAGCCGTAGCCGCCTTTGATGGCTTCAGCGCAAGCCTTGAGTCGTCCCATCTCATAGTTCAGTCGCTTGTCGGCTAAAGCTTGTTCGTAAAGCGCGACTTGCTTTCGCTGAGCGTCTTTGCAGAGATTGATCGGACCCCAGTCGAGTGGAACGGAGAACGTGGCTGTGATTCCAAAGTTATGGCTGAAGTTCTGGCGGTAGCCTGTCCTTTGAGGCTTGTAATACAGCACCGTGCCAGGGTTATCAGGAATACCATCTGGGCCATCGAGTCCTGTTTCTGGGTCGATTAGGCCAAAGTTGTCGCTGTTGTCGTAAACCGGCTCTTGATAATACTGATTGTTTGGATTGCCAAAAGAGTGCGTAGTAGACGCAAAAGGAGAAATATTGAGCGTGGCACCGTCGCACTGGATGCCACTGCCGACTGAATACTTCATGTACTGCCCAGGCGTAATTTGAACAGCCTGGTTGACGACTGAGCCACTGCTGTTTGAGACGGGGGATGCAGTTGCACTGACTTGTGCTGCAGCTGGAGCGGTGTAGAGCAGGCTGAGCAGCAGTGCAGAGGCTGTCGCTCTCATTGGCTAAAGGTGCTGGTGGAGTCGATAACGGTTTCAGTGATGGTCTCGCGCTCAATCATGACTTTTTCGATTAAGCCCGGTCCTTGGAATGTCTCCGCAAACTGAAAGGCTGCCCCTGGAATGGTTTGTTTCCAGCTTGAGCGGCTTGAGAAGTTAACAGTATTGATTCCGGCTGATGGGCTCACAACTCCGCTTGTTGGCTCAACGCCTGTGCCGCTGACTGTGTACTCAAAGCCAGTGCGATAAGACTCTGAGACAATCGACTCTTTAACGATCGTCTTGGATTCCGTGTGGCTACTGACGACCCCTTGACTGAAATTTGGGATGACGGGGACTGATTTAGCTTCTGGAGCGGCAAGAGCGACAACGCAAAGAACACCCCACGCGGCATAAAGACCCGTCCACATCATCTAACGTTCAACTCAGTGATGACTTGACCGATTGCCGATGTATTAGCTGCCCCTGGGGAGATCGTGACAGCGCCTGAAGTTGTGATGGTGCCAGCCAAGCCGGTGTTGGTGCCTGCAGCTGTACTGGTGACATCGCCAAAAGCTGGAACGGCACCAACGGTGGGGGCTGACGTTGGAACGGTATCGCCCTGTGTGTAGCTGGTCGCGAAGCTGAATGCGTTACCAGCAGTCTTTTGAGTTGCGTCCGGAATCGTGATGGCATTGACGCCATTCGTGACTGATCCGAGACCACCAAGAGCATCGCTGGTGGTTGAGCCACCTGCAGTCACGCTGGTGTCTACTCCGGTTCCGCTGATGCTGTAGCTGTTGCCAACTCGGATGGCGCGTGTGGACGCTCCACCAACATCAAGTTGTACTGAGCTTTGAATTTTGTGCATTAAATCAGCACGAGCTGGCAAAGCCGCTGCCAATGTGATGCCCAATACCAAAAGTGTCCGGGTCATTTGATGCCAGCTTTGGTGTCTTTGTTATCGACGATAGTAGGTTTCTTATTTCCGTTTCCATTGCTCTTCCGCTCGATACCAAACGAGGCCATTGCGCCTGTCAGGAGTGACGCCACGAACGTATTGTCCATTTTCATCTGAGGGAAGATGCCCAAATAGGAAGCGGTGAGCAGTGCAGCACTCCAAGCCAAGACCAAAGCCTTGACGATGTCTGCCATCGAGATGCCTTCCTTTTCGTGCTGATCTTCAGGATTGGAAGCCATAGCGGAACAGGGCTACTGTTACAGGGTAACTAGGTCAATCCAATGCTTCTAGTTCTCAAGCCCATCTTGATGACTGCCTGGAAATCACGGGCGTTCAAAGAACTGATTGTGGCGATGCTGGAGAAGATCGTTACCCGCACCGATAACGATTTGGATGACCTGGCCGTGAGGCACCTCAAGGATCTGTTGTTGCCTGACACACGAGTTGAAAAGTAGGTGGCCTCAGGCATCATCCAAATATCCTTGCTGCTGGTGCTAGGCGTGCTGTCACTCCTGCCGTTTTTTGAACGCTTTTCCAGAGATGCGCCCCACCGCATGGCTGCTGTTAAACAGCTTGAGGAGTCCATGCCGCCGGAACTATTGGAGGAAGACGCAGCGTGGTTTGAGATGTGGAAGGCAAGCGGGTATGACCAAGAGGTCTACATGCCCTATTTCAAGCAGCTTGACAACAAGACAGGCACTGGTTACAGGGAGTGCTTTTCCTCGGCCGCTGGAATGGTGGCGGCGTTTTATTCCAAGGTTAAGACGGATGATGAGTACAACGAGATCAGGGCCAAGTTCGGGGACACCACGTCAGTAGAAGCACAGCTAGCAGCGCTGCGCAGCCTTGGCTTGCAGGCTGAGTTCCGCAAAGACGGCAACGCTGAAATGGTTGAGCTGGAGATTGAAAACGGCAGGCCAGTCCTTGTGGGCTATTACTCCGCAGGCAACATGCTTCTAGGTGAGCCACCAATGTGCAGCGGGTTAGGTTGCGGGCATTGGGCGGTCATTTCTGGCTACTCACAAAAGAACTCTGACGATCCCCTTTGGATACTTCAAGACCCTCGCGGGTTTCCTGAAATGGAAAAGGGCGGTTGGTCTAACCCGCATCTAGGCCGCAACGTCAAGGTCAGGCAGGCTGCATTTAAGCCACGTTGGGAAACTGAAGGCGATTCAACAGGCTGGGTGATTCTCGTTAGTGAGTGAGTTCTATTGGGTTTGGGCCTTTATCAGTGCGTTTTGGACCACGGTTGTTGTTCAGTGCGCCAAGCCCGCAAACCTAGAGCGTTGCGCACAGGTCAATGATTGGCTGGTGCCTTGGGTTAGAGACACCATGGACATGCACAAAAACGGTGCTTACCATTCAGAACGAAAGATTCTGCAACAATCCGATGGGCTGGGCAGACTGGATGCAGGTAACACCCACCACTGAAGAACTGTTCGAGGTTGAGCGCAGCGTCAGGGAAGTCAACAAGTGCGATGACGAGGAGGCTTTGAAGATGCTGTGCTCTGCCTTGGTGCGGCAGAGCTGGCATCAATCCAAACTGCTCAGCCAAGCTGTAGGGCGCATAGGCGAACTTGACGCCAAGATTGCGACTTGGGACTAGGAGCCTTTGCCAAGGATCTTGGTGCGGTAGTACCGCAAGGCACTTTCAAAATGGTATCGGGCTTTCCAATCCTCCCGGAAATACCTCACAGTCCCACCAACGCAAAGCTCCCATAGCAGCAGCCCGTCTTTCTCGACCTGCTTCATGGTTGGCTTCGACATAAAAAAAGGAGCGCGGGGCGCTCCTAGTTTCTCGTTCAACATTTACCTTAAAAGTCAGCGCCGGATTTGTCAGCTGGGCGGGGCTTGGCATCACTCAGAGCCATCAACAGATAATCGTTGCCCGCTTGACTTTGGCGCGGCATCAGGTTGGCGCGAAGCTTGACGCATTCCTCGCCTTTTTGATTCTCGCAGCGTTCTGCGGTCTTGACCCATTCGACCATCTTGCGCAGCTCAGAAACAGGCACCTCCATGGCTGCCCAATAGTGGCCGTCTTTTTTTTGGTCTTTGTTGAAGTTGCCCCAAATGTTGAAGGCGTCGGGTGCGAAGTCAGGCATCACTTTTGATTGAAGAACTTGAGGATGATGGTTTGCAGCGCAGCGTTGATGACACCTTGATGGCGTTGCTCTGCGTAGTGCTGCAGTTGCTCGGCTAGCTGCTTGTCCAGCCGAACTTGAAAGTGCTGAGCACGACGTTTGTCGTCTTGCTTAGCTTGCGTGGTTTTTTCATCAGGCATACTCATTCATAACGGCTTGAATCCAAGCCTCGTGCTTTTTGCTGGTGATTGCCGGGGCAACCTTAGCGTTCGCTGCCAGGTTGAACTTTGACCGGAACGCTTTACAAAAAGCCTCGCGGTTGTCTTGGGGCATGTCACCAATCCACTGGAGCAGGAAGCTGCGTTCGCTATCTGAAAGAGGCTGTTCCTCTTGAGATACACCGGCAACAGATGGCCCAGCTGCAGGCTTTGCCTTCTTCTCTTCGCGGTGAGGATTTTCAACCTCTTCGCGTGCCCAAAGCTGCCAAGCAAGCCCGAACTGTGCAGCAGCCGCTGTGCAAAGACAGCGGCGATGGCTATCAGTCAGATCGCGTGCGCTGACCTTGCTAAAGGCGATGGCGTTGTTGCGGTTGTCCATGATCGCCTGCGGAAAGTGCGGCGACGTTTGACGATCAGGGCCAATGAAATATCCGACGACATAGCCGGTTTCATTCGGTGCTTTCCAAACATGGCCGCCGCCAGGCGCAGCAGCTAAAGCAAATTGCCAGCCGGGGGCATGTTCGTGAAGCAGGTGCATGGTGCGGCACCAATTCACATAATCAGCTTTGTAGCTGCCGGATCCTTTTTGGCTTACGTCATCGGTGGTAATGACATCGCCAAGATTAGGGAAGGGCTGTGACGGTGATGATGGCTCCGAGGAAGTCATCTGTTTGATACCTCTTGGTTGCTTGGATGGACACGATCTGGCTGTCATTGCGCAGCAAGACGCTGGCTAGGGCATCTCCGACGGCATCGGAAACGCTCCGCACAATTTTGTCAAGATCGGGCGTTTTGACGTGATGGACTGGGGCAGAAGATTTCAGTTTGCCAGCGTTTTTGCCTGTGCCGTAATGGGACAAAGGACGCTTGAAGACAAACTCACATTGAAGTGAGACTGCGGCATCGATGTCCCATCCTTCGGGCTTGTGACGGTGTGCAGCAGCTGCAACGTCACTGCGCCAACTGGCGAGAGCTTCTGCATTGTTAGCAATCACCCTGCTCTTAAAGGCACGCATAGAACCTTGCGGAACTGGCGTGCCGAGAACAGCAAAGGTGACGCTATTGGAGTTGGCTGAAGGCTCGGTCAATGGCGCTGTTGAGAAGGGCTTGGGCAAGTTTTGAGGCACTGAGTTTAGGCTGCTCAAACTCAATAAATTCACCAGCGATTGACACGTTGGTCATGTTGCCTTTGGTGGCGTCTGATATCTTGCTGAGCTTGTGGGCTCGATCTTGATCTAGAACGATTTGGACGCTTTTCATTTGAGAGAATCGCAGGCTTTTTGAATGCCAGCGTTGCAATCACGCTGGGTCATTTCGGTCAAAGTTGTATCGAGGGAGTACCAAAAGGCACCGCCCATCAGGAAACAAAAGACTGCAATGACAATGGCATTGCTCTTAGGGGCGCGGCGCTCAGGGTCATAAAAACCTGGGCTGCGATCGTAGATGCTGTTGCGAGTCATGAGCGAACGAGAGAAAGGGCTCATGTGCAGCAGTATGACGTGGGTGGTATGCCATGTCAAGGGGCTGGGAAATAAATTCTTGCACCCCTGCCAGATCGGGTAAGTCTGCGGAGGGCTTTGCCCGCTGCGTCATACCTGAACTGCACCCTGCCTAGCTTCATCAGATCATTCAGCCTGGCGCTAGCGGTCTGATGCTTGAGGCCCAAGGCAACCTCGACTTCATCGCAGGTAGCGCCTTCCGGCGCTGACCTGACATGGCCGAGAACCTCTGCCTGCATCTTCCCGAGAATCTTGTCGAGGCTGCGGGCAGCGTCGATGCTTGGGCCTGTGCCGTTATGAGGAGCTTGCACCTTCGCCCTCCTTATATTGGGCTATTCCTTTGCGCAAAAGAGTTTCGTAGAACTCCTTCTTTTTCTTAAATGGGCTGCTTTCAAACAGTGATTCCAGCTCAGAGCGAAAGCCCCAAGAAATCGTAATTCCGATTCTCGAAATGGCGTCAGGGTCAACTCGTTTGGTCATGATCAGCTCGCAAGGATTTGTTGAATGGTGCTGTCTGTCTCAATGAAAGGATTGGACTTGAATGCCTTCATGCCTTTTGCAGGGATGCCCTCGACATATTTATACGCCGCAGAGACAACCAGCTGATAATAATCCATGTTTGTCACTCTTTTGTTTTTGGCAATCGCGTTAATTTTGCTCTCTCTATACACCTTCAACGCGCCATCTTGGGGGAGCAAAGTCCCGTCTTTCCTGGTGCCTTGTGTCACTAAGTGCAAAAAGTCCTGCAGTGGATCACCGTCGTGATCGTACGAAGAAACCAAGGCATCGGGGATGCGACTGAAATACTCAGCGATGAAAACGCCAGCGGCCAGCTCTGTTATGTAATGCTTTGACATTTTGTGCTTCATCACCAATTCGATCGACGGCTTGAAGCGCTGATGTATGCGAACGATGCGTTCGCGCATGTCTTTGGTGTTTACTGCAATTCTCGTCTCATAGTCCCAAGGCGTAATCAGCTGATTGCAGATGCTTGCCTCTTTTGCAGAAATTGCATAACCGGCAATGGTGATGCGTTCGTGTAGCTGACGTTTTTTGCCAACGTCTAAAGAATCTCTGGACTTTCTTGGGAGATTGCGGGCAACAAGAAAAGGGAAAGCCTTTTCAGATTGAATGACCGCATACAAGCGGTGTTGACCGTTGATGAGCGTTCCTGTCTCGTCAAACCCGATCGCATCGCAGCCAAGATGCCATTCACCCTGCTGCATCTCTGCTGCGTACTGTTCGACAGCGTTTTTTCGCACGCTGCGATTGCAGTTGTTGGCCTGCAGCAAATCTTTGGCTTCGTGAGGCCCTATCCACTGCAAACACACCTCCACTTGATCGAGGTTGTGCATTCCTGTGTCCATTGGTGCAAAAGGTACGAACCGTACAAAAGGTACAGGTGCGCACCTGACGTGTCAACCGTACGCTTGGTACATCTTTTACAGCAGGTGTCGCTTTTTGCCCTTGCTCTTGCCTTTGACACGCTTGGGCCTGGCGCTGACCTTGGCCACGGTCTCGATGTAGCCGGGGGGCTCAGGCACGCCCCCCTTGCGCAGGATCTCAGACCAGTTCACGCAGCCTGCAAACGTTCAAGCATTCGCATCTTCACCCCGAACTCAGCCTTAGGCCTGCCGCTGTTGCGCTCCGTTGGCTTGTAGCACCACTCGTCATCAGGCACCGAGATTTCAGCAGTGGCCCAAACGTGGTCGCAGGTTTTGCATTGACGTTTTCGACTGATGGCCTTTTCGCTCGTGTGGCGTGATTCAAGGACGCTGATCCAAGAGCATCCGCAATGAGGGCACTTCATCAAAAATCAGGAATGGTGGCGTTGAAACGTCCCCAGGCGTCCTCCCACTCCTGCCACCCTTCAGGATCTGAGTTGATGATCCGCGTGCGATCAGGCCCGCACACCACCGTCACCAGATCTGTCACCACCAGCGACGGGTGATGCGTTGCAAGGAAGCTCCTGTAAGCCTGGAGCTGGGCAGTTGCTGGGCGTCGGCTGGAGACTCCCTTTTTAGATGAGACCGTCTTCAGGTCGCCCAGAATTACCCTTTTGTCGTTGGGATCTGTCGTAGCTAGTAAAAAATCAAAGCTGCCGCCGATCCGCTTGATCTTGTCGCAGACCGCGTATTCAGTCGCCAGTGTCTGGACGCCCTTGAACAGCGGCTCATCTAGCAGTGGTTCGATCCACGGCGCCCACCTCTCGTCATAGATCGAACCCTCGCCGCGCAGGAACTCCTCACACAGGACGCGATGAATCGTGCGGCCTCTTTCTGCCCATCCATCAGGGCCATCCTTCGTGCGCTCGATGGCCGCCCGCTGGGTGGGCGACATGTCGAAGGAAAGCACCGTGCTGACGTTGTACGGCAGCCATTCCCCGTTCAGCCTGTATTTGTGCTGCAGGGGGTAAAACTCCAGCCCTGGCACGGGATCTAGCAGTTGTCTCACAAATGGCTTGCGTATGCGTCGCAAACGTGGCACGTTTGTCCTGCATTCGCAAGCGTTTGTGCCACAGATCAACGTCCGGATCACCGATCAACAGCTGCTCTGGCTGGAATCACAGGTGAGACCATTCCGCAACAAGTCAGCCGTCATCAGGGATCTCATGGATTCCAAGATTCAGGGGTTGCGCCCACCGTTAGACTACCCGCGTGCAGTGTCCGGTGCGGGACCACAACAAGGTAACCTTCGCCCTTTCACAGGTAATAAGCCTTCGCTGAAGCAACCTGAAGGCGAGTCAGAAGCTCTACAAGAGCAGCAGTTACCTCCGCACCAGACAGAGGCTGTTCAGTCTTCTGCCCAAGAACCTGACCACGAAAAAAAACATATAGTTGTTAAAAATGAAATTAAGGTAGAAAAAGCGCGTAAATCACGCGCTAAGAAGACCAAAGGCACCCCTGAGTTCGAGGCCTTCTGGAAGCGGTATCAGGGCTGCCGCCATCGCGCCAACGGCCAGTCCAAACCCAAGGCCATGAAGCTTTGGGGCCAGCTT
>Ga0208767_1001347_pt1 | contig 19626 bp, 23 predicted proteins | sample VirMetDEL_Mar_21_FD_184514 | JGI IMG/M metagenome (GOLD analysis project Ga0208767, IMG submission 184514) | Aqueous microbial communities from the Delaware River and Bay under freshwater to marine salinity gradient to study organic matter... | ecosystem: Environmental > Aquatic > Marine >... | reverse complement strand
GATCTTATTGAGGCATTCGGTACGGTTATGACCGAAGTTGACCCATTCCACCTCGTGGACTTCGCCCTCGATGCCTTTTTCATCCATGAATTCCTTGATGAATTCTTGGGTGCCATCGGTGGATCCGTTGTCACAGATACAGTAATAGTCGATGTAAGGTGCTACGGATTCTAGGCATTCACGGAAGTGATCCGTGTTCTCATTTTTCACAATCATAGCAAGAGTTAATTTATGCATGACTAATTCCTTTTGTTCACCAAAATATTGTTCTTCCTGAGTGATTCCAGAGAATCAATGTACCCGTTATTTATTGGGCCTTCAGAATGTGCCCAGTCTAAGAACTTTTCCACCCCTTCGTCGAAGAAGACTGTAGGGCTGTACCCGTATTTGAGTATCGATTCTAAACAGGCGACGTTGTGTCGTATATCTCCTGCCAACTCCTCGCCAGTGATGACGATCTCAGAGCTGGACCCGATGATTTCCTTGAGTCTGTTGGCGACGTGCAGCACCGTGGTCGATCGCCCACTCCCCACGTTCAGTACTTCGTCTTTTATCTCTAGGGAAAGAACAAGAGCTTGTATTACGTCATCAATGTAAACGAAGTCCCTAGACATCATCCCATCATCGAAGATGTATACCTTCTCGTTCCTCATCATAGTAGAGGTAAAGATGGATAAGATCCCAGTGTATGGGTTTTTCAAGGACTGCCCAGGCCCATACACGTTTTGAAACCTAAGTATGCACTTATCTACCGATCTGAAACCACTGAGCAGCAAACTCTCCTGTGCCAGCTTGGTGGTAGCATATATCGACAGGGGGTTGCACTTGTCTGACTCTTTAGAGGGTATGGGTTGATCAACCGCAGACACGGGACCATCGCCATACACCGATCTTGAGGAGGATAGAATTATCTTGCCACACTTAACCTTCCCTTGCACGATCAGATCATTTAGTAAGGCCAAAGACATTACATTCGATTTGAAGTACCTTTGACTCTCAAACATCGACTGACCAGTCCCAGTTTCAGAGGCGAGGAAGTATATCACATCGAAGTCATTGGTGGGAATTCGGTCCCATGTCTCAGGTTCCGAGACGTCACCCTTTATGAATTCGACCGACCCCTTAATGGATCTGTAGTTATACGAGTCTTTATCGGGGTTCTCCCCGTGGATCTGTGGGTTCAGGTTATCTACTACGTATACCTCATGGTGTTTGAACAGTTCCGAACACAGTCTAGATCCGATAAAACCAGCACCTCCAGTTACGAGTATCCTCATGACTTCTTCTTAATGAAGGCTAGCTTGTTCTCTCCCCACATGGTCTTGGGGAGATCATAGATCTTGATAGATTCGATGTTGTCGGTGAGGGATTGGTTTTCTTCGTCAGTCAAGAAGGGACTCTTGAACTCGTTAGTATCGATGAAGGACTCAAGCACTTTCACCGTGGTGTTTTGCGGGTCACAATCCATATTGTATCCGTACAGAGTCTTACCATTCCAAACACTCATATCGGAGGTGTGGAGGTCCTCAATGCAGTACAAACCACCTGGGGCTAGGGAATCAAATGCTACAGCAAGACTGACTTGCTGGTGTTCGATGACATGAGACCCATCGTCAATGATGATATCAAACTCCATGTCAGAGCAGAATCTACCCATTTGCTCTCTCGAAGACTGATCCACCACATAGGTAGTGACTCGTTCGCTGTTTTTGTCTCTATGGTCGACAACATCGATTGCGTGGATGTATCCGTTTACGAAGAAATCGCTCCACATTGGTAAAGAGACACCAGACCCTATACCTATCTCTAGAAGGTCCATTTCCTCGAACTCCATATCCTTGAAGTTTTCGTAGTATGCTGGAGTAAAAAACAGCCTAGGACCGTGATGAATCTCAGGATTGGGTACTTTGGTCCCCTTATCCGTACCATATCTATTGGCAATAACGGTGAGGGGATCATCTTTGGTAAGGAAATGCATCCACTCCCTATTTTTGAGATTGGGGTCCACCTCGTTCTGAACTTGTGATCCATGCATTCTCACCGTAACGCACACATCTTCGATAACCGCTGGGACTCCGTACCTCTCCAGCAGTCTCTGATTCATATCCATGTCGTTGATGAAGATCAACTCTTCGTCAAATAACACCTGATCAGACTCATCCCTAACGAAGAAGATAACACTAGGGCAACCGATGTTGTAGTCATACATCGAAGGGATCCATTCCCTACTTGGTTGGTTGGGTGCCCCCTCATGGTTATGATTGAAGGCGTACTTACCCCACTTTTTATCGCCGATCTGATCCACCATTTTCTGAAGTGCTTCATCATCGCAAAAGTAGTCATCCATATGCATGATCTTGATGATGTCACCACTAGCCTTCGAAATACCGAAGTTCATGTTAACTGAACTGTTGCCTCTCTCTCTTTCATTATAGTAATGGAGTACTTCTAGATCGTAGTCCTTGCAGAAGTTCTCAATTTCATCGACCTCTGAGTGATCGGCGACAATCACCTCGTAGTTGGTGTAGGTTTGCCTCTTGATTGAGTCAAATAAGTCTGTAAGAAACTCCTTCGACCTCTTCATGGTATAAACTGGAATAACAATAGAAATCAGCATTCAATATCACCTTTCACTTTCATGTACGAATCGTATAGCCTTTTACAGAAATCGGAGGAGTAATCCTTCGACCTCTAGTAGTTCTCATTTATGTATGGCATCATCTCGATATATCTGTCTCTGTCCAAAGTAGGGAGAACACCGATCAGATCTTCCATATTGTCTACTAAAATCATTTGCAGAAGCACTCCATTAGATCCTGATGACTATAGCCATATTTCCAGTCGGGATACCTTCCTTGGAACTTGCTCATGTCGGAGATGTACCAAATGTGATCTCCTGTCCTGTTCTCGTCCAGTATTTCGTAGCTTAGCTTCTTGCCAAAAGCATTCTCAAACCAGTCAATGGCCTCCAGCATGGATATGTTGGAGTTAAAGGAACCGCCGATGTTGAATACTTCCCCATAACACCCCTCATCTTGGAAGATGGTGTCTACGATCGATGCCACATCGTCAGCATGGATGTTATCTCTGACCTGCTTCCCTTTGTGTCCGAAAACCCTGTAGGGTGTTCCGTTCTTCACACACTTAGACAGATAGGATAGGAAACCATGCAGCTCTGCACCCTTATGCGATTGTCCAGTTAGGCACCCACACCTTAGCGATGCCGTCCTAATCCCCAAGTTCTTACCATACTCTTGCACCATCAGATCGGCAGACAGTTTACTGACTCCGAAAACGCTATGAATACAACTATCCACTGACATATCCTCTGGCACTCCGTAGGAAGGATCTTCGTGAGAGTACCTGGTTTCTTCCTCGACCAGAGGGAGATAGTTGGGTCTGTCCCCGTATACTTTATTGGTCGACATGTAGACAACCATGGCATTTGGGTTTCCCTCTCGCACTGATTCTAGGATGTTCAGGGTGCCGCTGGCATTAATGTCGAAATCCAGACGGGGATCTTGATATGCCCAATCATGAGAAGGCTGTGCGGCACAATGGACCACCAGATCCACTTCCTTCACCAGATCGGAGATCCTCTTGGATCTGATATCTACCCATTCATGCTCATAACTGTTATAATCGCTCATCACTGTAAGCTCATCGCTAACGGAAGCATCTTCCCCGAAAAAGGTAGACCTGTGGTCGTCATCGACACCAACCACTTCATGCCCCCTCTCAAGATAGTACCTGCTGCATGCTCCGCCAATTAGACCCAAGGATCCAGTCACCAATATTCTACTCACTTAGCACCTCCGCTATTCCATGATCTAACAAGTTCTTAGTGGCATACTTGTATTTATCAGCGATCTCGAAATTGTTCCTGACTGCTTCCAGGTTAGAGTCATAGTGGTCCTTGGTGGCAGACTCTAGGGCGCGGTCGACCTCTTCCAAAGATCCATCCCTTAGATAGATGATCCCGTTTGGATCGAACACCTCGAGGACCGAAGGGTCTCCCCAATAAATGGGTATTACACCAGTCTTGAAACAATCTAAAATCTTCTCGGTGTAATATCCCTCATACACCGCGTTCTCTGGGACTACTGAATACCTATAGTCTGCCATCCAAGGCAGCTTGTATTCCATCTTGCCACCGTTCTTGATGCCATCCAGTCTATCTCCGAACTTTTCTATGATTCGATGTCTGAGTATGTGACCAGGTGCATGTCTCTTGGGAGAAGCGACGATGCTTATATTTTTGCTCTTATCATAAATCTTCTGATCTTCCTCCTTGATATAGCAGGTTCCCCAAGGGCAGTAAAAGAAGTTGTCGAACTCCTCAGTCATCGACAGGTTGTGGGTAAACACTGCCGCACACTCGTGCCTGAACTTCTCAGCGAACTCATATATGTGCGGGTAGATAGAAGGGGGCTCCATCAACCAAAGTATCTTTTTGTCACACTTGGAAAATGTACGCATATGACCAAGAGTCATGTCTGTCAGGACGATGTTGCTGCAGCCTTCATAATACCCATCGACCGACCTGAACTTGTGAGGGAGGTCTAGGTCGTGGGATTCTTTTTCTAAGTGTCCCAGAGGGCAATTGAGATCGAATATGTTGATGTCTCCTATCATATCACATTCCACCCTTCACAGTACACATCTTTCCAATATCTGGTCCATCCCGTCTTTGGGTAAACTTCATACCTTGTTCAACTCCTCAAGCAACCAGTCAACATCATCTAACGTGACGTTCTGGTTGTTACCAACGTAGAACCCGTTCTCATGAACGATTTTTGCATTGGTGTCGAAGCGGTACTGGTTGGTGCTCTTCATGAATGGATGTTCATAGAGATTCCCAGCGATGATTGGTCTGGTTTCGATCCCAGCATCATCCAGTACAGATCGGACGAGATCCCTATTCCCCAACTTGCAGACGATAGGGAAGCAGAAAGAGGAGTTACCATCTGTAATGAATTCATTGTAATATCTACTACCATCTAACCCCTGCACAAATGCCTCGAAGTTCTGACCCCTGATTCTGACGTTCTTATCCAGATCATCCAACTGCATGGTCCCTAGGAGTGCGTTTAACTCGGTAGATCGAACGTTGAAGCCTGGGGTTACGAACGTGAAGGAAGGGTCCACCATGTCGTACTTGGACTGGGCATCCTCTGGTAACTCTCTTAGTAATCCGTGGGATCGGAGAAGGAGCAGGTTATGGTACAGTTCCTCATCGTCAGTGCATACCATTCCACCCTCGATGGTGGTCATGTGGTGACCGTAGTAAAATGAGAACGTAGACATGACACCGAAGTTACCGACCTTCTTGCCGTTGTACTTGGCACCGTGTGCTTCACAACAGTCTTCCAAAACGACAATGCCGTTCTCGTCGCAGATTTGAAGAAGATCGTCCGTTACTGCTGGTAGACCCAGCAAGTTCGCTAGAAATAGGAACTTGGGACTGGTGATCTTGATCATCTTATTGAAGCAGTCAATGTCCACCCCCAAGTTGGGGATGGACACGTCAGTAAGCTGAATTGAATTATTCGACAGCATTGCTGGAGTGACAGTGGTCGCCCACGTACATGCTTGCGACACCCACGTGCTGTGATAACCATACTTCATCATAGCAGCATGGGTGGCGATGAAGTTGGCAGAAGAACCAGAATTCACAAATACAGAGTACTTGCAATCCTGCCATTTAGACCACTTCTTTTCAAAGAATCGAACGATATCTCCCTGGGAGAAGCGATCTCCGTTCAGGATGAAGTCCGACATTTCTTTTCTCTGCTCACTGCTGATGACATCATCCATCAGCTTCCATTCTTTAGTCTTCATTTTCTAACCTCGTCATAATTATCTTTGAACCACTGACATGTTTCACGGATGCCAATATCGATGGGGGTGAATGAAAAATCAACATATTCTTTCATCTTCTCATTGCAAGAAGGTTTCACCATTTGTCCCTCTGGCATGGAATTATCGAATTCCACTCCCTTTGCCCCCATCTCCCCAGCGATCATGATCGCAATCTCACCGATTGAGATGTCTTCATCTGGAGAAACAATGATTGTTTCGTCTCCTTCATACTCATCCACCAGAAGATCAATCACACGTCCTAGATCTCTATTTAGGATGAACTCCCTGCGTGCTTTGCCGCTTCCCCACACCTTGAGAGGCTTACCCTCCCGTGCCGCATCGTATGCTCGGTTAATTAGACCAGCAATGACGTGTGCATCATCCTTGGCGAAATTATCCCCCCTGCCATAGACGTTGCATGGAGAAATCGTGATGTTCTTCATTCCGTATTGATCTTTATAGAGGGTGGATCCGATCTCCACCATCCTCTTAGCGTAAGAGTAACCAGACGCAGAAGGATGAGGTTCCCCATCGTGGATCATCTCCGCCTTGAGGGGGTATGGACCCTGATGAGGAAAGATGCAGGTGGATAGAAGAGAAACGACCTTTTGTACACCTGCAGCTCTAGATGCTTCAAGCACATTAAGTCCCATAATCGAATTGTTATGGAAAAACTTCGCCTTGTTCTCGCTATTCCTCTTCACCCCACCCACCAGACCAGCACAGTGGATGACAGTTTCAATACCATACTTGACCAAGTACCGTTGCAGACCCCAGTAATCTTGAACTAGATCGATCTGGTTACTACGAAATCTGTGGTGTCCGCTCACACAGGACCCCACTAGACCATAACCGCCAGTCACCAGTATATTTTCTTTCTTCATACTATGATCCAATCTTCACGATAGATATCTTCCCAGTTCTTAGGACCATTGGGTCCGAACCAGTCTTCGGGTGCTACGGCTTTGTTACCGCTTAATGCTGCACCCCACCAACTATAGGAACTGTTAGCGATGATGTGCCCACTACATCTAGACATCAAATTCAAATCTTGATACTGGTTCATATTGGAGAATTTCACATCCTCCAGATGCCAAAATAGTTGACTCTTTCGCACCCATTCAGTATCATCAGAGAAAATCAAAAACTTCTTATCTGCGAAGTGCTCCATCGCCTGAAGATAATACCCATTTTTACAAATTGGGTGTGTATCTTGAAGATTCAAGTAGTCTCCTCTACGAACGTGAACACTAACGTATTCTTCTGGATCGATTTTGTTATCGGCGACCCACTTGTTCACAGACATATGGTTGCTGTCGTGGAACCGAAAATCCCTCATGACTTGTTCTTCGCAGTGCTTCCAATACTTATCGGATTGGAAATACCCTACCATATCGATATTTCCCTCTACCTTCATCATTTCGGGTACCATTCCTACATTGAAAGAGAAGTCCTGCTCCCTGTATTGGGCGACGACTTCAGTTTCGTAAGCATCGGTACATGATCCTAATCTGAAGCACTCCCTTAGACAGGACTTGCCCACGTTAGCACCCGATGGTGCCACGGCGCTTCTTTCTAGTAGGCGTGCCGTACCCAACAGTGCTGCATACTGAAACATTTGGTTGCCCAGATGACCATACCTGCCCAGATTGTTATAGGATAATACCTTCAAGTTCCTACCGTTTTCCACATGGACTTCTTAGGGCGAATGGGGAGGGGAGTTCTAGTCATCTGCTCCCACTTGTTCTTCTCGTTCTTTGCATCGGACTGGAAGAAGATGGGTTGTGTCATGGCATAAACATTGAACGATGGCTGGACCTGATAGGCAATTGCCACATCGAATGGCTTGTTCAACTTGTAAATTGAGGTCTTGCCTATTTCGATCACCTGCTTTGCGACGGCAGGATTGAAATACACAATAGCATGAGTGGCGAACACTTGGGTGATCTTATTCACCTTGTTATCTACTGGATTGGTGGTGAAATTACCATCGCCATGACTGGTACCTACATAAAGCATGTCGGCGTTGTCTGGGATTTCTACCTCTCCCAGTTCCATGTCAGTGTCAACATCGTCCTCCAAGATCATCACTGGGAAGTCGTTGTTATCAATCGCCCTTTGGAGGATGTTAAAATGGCTTTCTGCACAGTTACGATAATGCTCCTCACCCGCTCTAACTCCTGGGTGGGGTTCAATACCAGTTACTGCCTCCATTCTTTTCTGGTTCTTCACACCTAGGCGAGTCAGAAGTTCTACCATCTGCTCTGCCTTCTTGGTGTCTTTTTCTACATTAATCCATTCACATCTCACATCACGAAGATCTATTTTCATAACTAATCCTTGGTTCCCTGTCTCTTGGAATTACCGATATGGTATTTAGGTATCAGTTCCCAATCCCCCTTTTCACGGTGGGGGATGATTTTGATACCTCCAATGGGAGCGATAGGGTCGCTACACTTATCTGTGTCCACGATTTCCAGAAGCTCCCATTCTTCTAACAGATGAACGATCGCATTTCGTCTACCAACATCGCTGTCGGAGAATTCGAAAGGCAGACCGTCTAGTCCAAATAGTTCTTTGAAGTGAACGATATAATACTTGCCTCGTTTGTGGAGAATATGGCACGACTGCCACAATTTCTTCTCCCTCTTAGAGGCAACACCCATCCTAGTCAAAGTCTCTTTGATCTTGAGGAAGTCTTCATCATTCGCTAGGACCACTTCTACTAGGTCCTCTGCGGTAAGTCTCTTCTTGCTCATCATAATCTCCGTGATACATCTTTGGGCGTATTGCCTTTTTATGTATCACGGAGACTATTTTGCTAGCAGCCGCCTGTGTACATCGACTCCCGCATGTTATCTAGGTCCTCTTCTGTCAACAGGTCAAGTACCTGATATGCCTTGGTATTGCTATAGCCATAGTATTCCTTCACCAGATCCAGATCTGAATGCTTCCCCTTCTTTTCCCAAGGAGAAAATCGGGAGCGGGAGCGAGTGGAGGTACGAAGATATTCAAACTGAATATCCTTGTCGAGATGGGCATTAGCGTTCATGTTGTTGACCTGAATAATGGTATCTGGGAAGAAGGAGAGACAACGGTTGACGATGAAGGGGGAGTATTTCTTTTTGACTGTCTCGACGTCGGCATCGAGATCTTCCATCTTCGTCTTATCTTTGTTGATCGCTTTCAAATAAACGGATAGCTTCATTCTGTTTCACCGAAAAAGATGTCGATACCAACCCTGGCAATAGGTTCATACCCTTTGGACTTTAGGAAAGAGATTACACGATCCGTCTCTTGCTGATAATTAGACTCGATACTGATGACTCCGAAAGAATATTTCGAAAAGTCGATACCTTTGAGGACATGTTCTTCTCCTCCTTCGGTATCAATTTTCAAGAATTCAATAAAATCTGGTGCACCTTGCTCTTCTAGCACAGAATTCATGGTCTTGATTTCTTTCTGAATGACCTTGCTTGTGCTGCCATGGCTAGAATTCTCTCTAGAGATCCTATCCTTATGCTGATCGCAATAATAGTCAACCACACCGCTCAATTCCTTAGTATAACCAGTGTTCTCCATAAATTCTACGGTGCCTTCACGGTCTCCGACACAAATATTAAGGCAGGTACACTTCCTCTTATCTTGAAGACTGACAAAAGATGCATCGATTGGTTCGATACAAATACCGCCCCACCCCATCTCTTCTAGGAGCAACGTGTCGTTTCCATTATGAGAGGCACCCACGTCTATGAAGTACCCGTCTTCAGAAGAATCGAATAGATCGACCACAAAATCGTCTTGTCCAAATTGGGAATAGGTCATTCGAAGTTACACTCCATCATCAGCTCGGTGATGCAAGCGGTCATATTTATTTCCTGATCGACTACGAAGGCTGACTTGTACTGATACTCAGCGAGGATCAAAATCGCCGCTGGGATACTGGGAGGAGCGAGGTATTCCTGAAGACTGTCGTAGATCTTCCTGAACACTACCGTCTGATCGTTGTCCATGTTCTGGACCACCCAAGATCGAACCTCGGCAAAGTTCTTTGCCCTCATCGATGCCATCAGATCCTTGACCTTGACATCCCCACTCTCGGCGAGGACACCAACGTCGATCTTGCCTGCCACCGAATACCGCTGCAGTTCATTGATCACTCGACGGAAGTCAGGCGAGTGTCGCATGATCAGACGAGCGAGGACCTTCTTCTCGAACGGAATCTCCTCCTTGTTGAGGATCTCCTCACATCGGTTCAGGAACTGGGCAGACATGTTGAGCATGTCATCCTTCTTGAACGCGAAGTTGATGCACGTGCATCGGGAGTGAATAGGCTCGATGATCCGATTCTTGAAGTTACAGGTCAGAATGAATCGGCAATTGTTGGCGAATTCTTCAATGAATCCTCGGAGAGCGGGTTGCATGCTCTGCGAGTTAGCATAGTCGAATTCGTCAAGGATCACGACCTTGTTGCCACCAGAGAAGGAAACTGTACTGGCGAAGTTCCGAATCCTGGTTCGGAGCGTGTCGATGTTTCCATCCTCCGAGCAGTTCACCATGATCCAGTCGGCACCGACCTCATTGCATAGTGCCTTTGCTACCGTGGTCTTACCACAACCCGCTCCACCAGATAGAAGCAAATTCTGTGGTACACCTTGCACCACCATCTCATTAAATGTATCCTTCAGATTCTGCGGAAGGATGCATTCATTAATCGTCGCAGGACGATATGTCTCAACCCAAAGTGCTGTGCGTGTAACTGTCTCAGTCAATCCGTGCTCCTTGATAGTGGATTTCCAAACCAATCGATGCAGCGAGGTAAAACTCGGCGCATGCTCCCTTAGACGATTCCCAACCTCGTAGCATGAAGATCGCGGCACAGTCGTCGCAGATAACATCGACGTCTCGCTTCATGATCCTGCGGTTAGCATCTTGGTGGGACTCATCCTTGTAAGGATCGAAATCCTCAGGAGCACCAAGTCCCTTCGTGTCTTCATAATTTTCATCCAAAGTGGCAGGATTGATCACGTTGGACCAACCACACTTCCTCAGATGTTGTTCAGCATCCGCAAATGCTTCATAATTCCAATTCGGGTATCCCCTCATCGGACCAGCGATATAGATCGCATCAGGCATTCTTCATTCCTTCCACAAACCACTCAGGAGTCGACGACCACTTCCACTTAGCGAAGTAGGACTTCTCCTTCAAATAATACTTGCGGTAAGCACCAACCGCGTTTCCCTTCACCTTGCAGTGTTCTGGCATGCACTGGGGCTTTTCTGTCAGTGCATCACTGAAGGAGTCTAGTTCTGTGGGCTCGTTGGTGTTCAACCACCTTGCCGCTTCTTCCATCTTGTGTACCTTGTGGTACCGACGGGTGTATTCTTTGCACATCTCCACTACGTGGTCTGTCAACCACTGGTAGTTACCCCTAGATGCCCTTGCCCACTTGGTGCATGGGTGGTTGATGTGCGACTTGATGCAACCGTAGGGTGCTTCCCCCTCTGCGTGTGCAGTGCTGAGCATCTGCACCGACTCCAACACCATCTTCGTCACGTGTTTGTCACATACCATTCTGGCAGCGACCTTGGGATCTTCATCAATGAAAAAGATGTTCATCAGCCTGCCTTGTAAGTGGAGTCGGGTTCCATCGCGATCCAGTAGGTGAGATCGAAGTTCCTGTTCTCGAACTTCGCCACACTGTTCTCGCAAATCTGCAGATTGTAATCGCCAACGAGCATCTTCAGATTCTCTACCTTGAAGTAGAAATTGAACTCAGTCTCATCGGCGATATTACCGATGGTAAAGGAATACTCGTTAGAGGAGGGATCCTTGCGATCCATCACGGTGAGGATGATATCACCACCAACGTTGTTGGACGAGATCCTGATGTCTGGAAGCTGCAGCACGGATGCTGCCTTCTGGATCTCCTTCACGTCTTCTTCATCAAGCGAAGCGAAGACCACTGCGGGAGGCATCTTCAATTCCTTGGTTACCGTGGTGAGGAGCTTGGGTTCGGAGTAGTAGTACTCGACATGACTCTTGCCACCCCAAATGGTGACGTGCTTCTCTTGGAAGTCTAGCATGGGGTCGTCGAAGAGAGAAATCACTCCGAGCATCTTGTTCAGATCCCACACACCGAATTCGACGGGGAAAGTCTCCTGCACGGTTGCCTGTGATAGGACGTTCTTGTAATTCGAGATCGTCTTGATCTGGTTTCCAGGCTTGATCAGGATGTTCGAATTGATTGAGGCGAAATTCTTCAGAATCTCGATTGTCTGCTTGCTGATTTGCATCATTGTATCCGTTGTTTCTGTAGTTGCTGTCATGAGTTCTCCATTATACTCGATAGGCTTAGATGAATCAATATTTTTCTTCTCTCTCGAAGTATTCATCGGCTGCGTCTGGGAAGTCCTTCAGGATGTGCTTGTCTTCTCGTCTCCTGCTCCGCTTCTTTTCTTTCCTGAAACTTCTGGCGATCTGAGGATCATACGGATCCCCTTGCTCGTGTTGAGGCTGATTGCGGTTCTTCTTGCTGTTGTTGTTGCTTGCCATCAGTTTTCAAAGCTCAGGGTTGGGGGTGTCATCATCTCTTCAATTACCTTGTATAGGGAGTGCTTCTTCAAGTACTCAATGAATTCTCGTTCGAAAAGTTCGCCCTGATCCTTGTGCAGCGCATTGTAAATCTTGTGCTGGGATCGGATCAGGCCCTTGTGTCGGGAAGGGATCTCATTCAAATCGATGAGAGTCTTGTTTCGATGGTAGTGACTTTCGATAGAAGTCATATCACCCATCTCTATCATGTCGACTGCGGCGTTGTACCGCTTCTTGTTCATGATCATCTGCTTTTTGTCTTCGTTGACGATTGCGTCGTCATCGGAATAGACGTTGGGGATCCCATCAGAGGAGTCACCACGGATGATGTGCTCTTGTAGGAATGCGTTCGTATCTTCACACACGAGGAACTCCTTGTGTGCTGGACTGTACTGATCCACCCAATGAAGGTGGTTCAACTGCTTGAAGTCCTTGTCGGACGACACGATGACCGTCTTCTCTTCTGCTTTATTGCAGAGATACCCGATGATGTCGTCCGCTTCACAACCGTGGACAAGGTAAGATCGGACGTTCACCTCGTCGAGGATCTCGTCGTGGAGTTCCATGAAGAGATCATACATGTTACCCCAGTCCATGCTGCTCTTCTTCTGCTCCTTGCGCCTTGATGCCTTGTAGTGAGGGAAGTAGTCTCGCCTCCAAGAAGCACGGTGGTCGTAGCAGAGAGCGATATTGCCGTACTCAGAGTGGAACTTCTTGTAGTAGTATGCAATACCTCTAGTATATGCGTACCGAACGTGGTGCTTTTGGATCTCCTCAAGACGCTTCCCATAGATGGAAAACATGTTGGCGATCATAAGTTGACTGGCATCGATCAAAATCATCAGTGAATTTCCACAATCAGGCAGTTAGCATTGAGTCGAGGACGGACTGGTCGACTAGCCGTATTCATGTCTTCGAAGCACTTCAGACCGTTCTTCTTGGTGTGACCCCTGATCATTCGAATCGCCTGCTGGGGGTTCCGCACCTTCTTCATGAAAGATCGGTTCGGATCGTAGTGATCGATCGAAGCACCCTTGACAATGAGTCCGCCGTTTCCGAGTCTGCTCTGATAGACGCACAGCAGACGAGAAGTCTCGTTGAAGACGAACAACGCATCCGCACCAATGATCTTCTCTGGATCCTTGCTGACCAGATTCAGTTCCTGGGATCGCTTCTTGTATGGCAACTTCTTGACCATCCGCTCTGGATCCACATTCCTAGCACGCTTAGAGATAGGCTTGACTGCCTTGATGTGCTTCTCGCATGCCTCGATCATGTTGCTCAAGAATTCGATGTATCTGTTCAATTTCTTCGCCGTTAGAAAGTCATATGCCTCGGTGAGTTGGGGATCTTCTCCTTCGTAAGCACTCTTCGCCTCAGAGTACATACCCCTGATTTCCTTCATCATTTCGGTGGTCTGCATCGACTTGACCTTGTGCCGCTTCAACCATGCACCCATATCGAACCAATTCTTCTTGGCGATCATGGGGTTGGACAGGTAAAGATCGATGTAGTTGTTGATCTCGCTCATGTAATCGGCGATCTGATCAGCAACTCTGTCTTTCACACTCACGGTAGGCTTGGGAGGAGGGGCGACCTTCTTGGTGTTGGTCGAATCTTCTTTGATGGCGGCGAGTGCAGCACTCACCTTGGTATCGAGGACCTCGTTGATGCAACCCTTCATCTTGATACGGCACAGACCACCAGCATCATCGTACATGCTCTTCTTGGCATTAAGATAGTCGGCGACCTTGGCACCCTTTACGTTCTCCTTGACGTACTTGAGTACCCAGTCCTTCTTCTTCTTGGGGTCAGCATTGCACCGATACCAGTGGAGAGCACGCACCCACTTCCATTCGGTTTCGGCGGGTGTGAGAGTCTCCTCGGACCATTTCCAGTCAGGCTCGGAGAACGGGTTCTTCTTCTTGCTCATGATCACATTATACCAGATAGGCTGCTTTTTGTCAACCCTTTCGGAAGACGAAGACAGGCTCGTACTTGAAGTATCGGCCACGTACCTTGCAGAAGTTCTTCACGTGTGGCCTTCCGTTTTCGTCCAGCCTGTGGGTCCCAGGCATCCCAGTCATAGCCATCTTGATGGTGGGTAACTGGACTAGTCCTAGGCTGCGGATGATCTCGCAACTGTCGTCCTCCAGAGGGAGGTATTCCTTGTTCTCCATCCTCAGATCGGCAATATTCCATAGGAGATAACCCCCTGATCGTAGCCATTCAGCACAAGTGGAAAGTGTCGGTCGCAAGAATCCATCCACCCATGATTCGTATGAACTTCCGTATTTCTTGCAACTCTGGTTCTCATCTTCGCTATACACCTCTCGATTGAAATAAGGAGGAGAAGTAAACACCAGATCAATCTCACCTCTGTGCCTCTGAAAATCTTCGTCATGCTGGATATCCTCTGAACCTTGCTGGTAGATCTCATATGTATTCACACTAGAAAAGAATGCGTTACCTCTATAGGTCTTGCTGTTGAAGAAATCAGCGACAGAGGAATACTTAGATGTTCCATCATCGAAGAAGTTGTCGGGATTTGGATCGGTGCCGATGTAGTGCACCTGTCGATCATCCTTGACACTCATCGCACCCAGAATTCTACCACCCCATCCACTCGAAGGATCATAGATCTTCACATCGTCCAGACCTTGAGTAAATCTCTCATATAATGCTTTCGCAGTTAGAGGTGGGAAGTTTACCGCTGGTTGGGTGTAACCGATCCTGAACGGGATGAACCAGCGGGGAAAGACTTTGCGCCCCTTCTGGTAGATCCGCACTCTATATAACTTCTCGTCGCTCAGATTCTCGATATCAATATTGCTGTGGTGTCTATACTCCATCTTGTCCTTGATGCTCTCCACCTCTTCCTTATTCAGGTGGAGAAGATCGGTCTCGTTCAGTTGGAAGTATCCCGCATTCACACCTTCTGGGGGATCAACCGATTCTAGAATGAAGTCATGATCCACGAATAAGTGGGGTTCGTCGAAGAAGGTATCAACCCATTCCTTGGCGGTAGAGGCATTGATGATTCCAGACTTCTTGTCATTCTTCTTGATGCTCATCGCGTAGAGGTAGAAAGAATCCCTTTTGAAGTGTCTCTTAGCACGATGCAGGACGCTTTTCTTGTATTCGTCCCCATTGAACAGGTCGTAAATCGACTGACCCACCTCATCGTTAGCAGACCTAATGATCCTGGTCTTGTACATGTTGTCGAAGAACTGGTCTACCTCCACTCCATGGTAGACAGTGTTGAGAATCACATCCTTCTCTGTTCCAGCTTCTTCGTCGTCATGGAACATCTGCTCTGTGTTATACCCACCGAGTCTGTTGAATCCTTCAATGATCTCGTCTTCCGTCTTGCCACCAGACCTAGGAGGAAGACCGTAGGTGTCCCAGATACGGAGCACCTCTTTCCTCACTTCGATCACCCAATCCTCGAATTCCTGCTCGTTCTTGCTGACCACCTCTTCGAAGGTGATGTTCACAGGTGATTCGAGGATGTGGGTGTTCTTCTCGTAGAATCTCTTAGTTTCCAGCATGTAGTCTAAACTCCATGTCACTGAAGTTCCCCTTCTTGGTGAAATGGATGTTGTTCTGGAACTTGTCCATAAGCTGATCTGCCTTGTGTGTAATGACGAACACGTTTGCTCTCTTGCCCAGATCCTCCAAGATCCTTAGGAATTCTTCGGTCCCGACCGAATCCAGACTGGAGTCGAACACCTCGTCTAGAATTAGTAGGTTGCAATTGACACTGTTCTTCATGCGAGCGATTTCTCGCCATGCGAGCAGAAGAGACAGGTCGATCCTCAGTCTCTCTCCTTCGCTGAAGTTGAAATAGGTGAAGTCGTCTCGGTATCTGGACTTAATGGTCTCTGAGAAGTTCTCGTCCAGTGTGAACTGGCAGAAGAAGTCCATCGATGTGAGATATTGATTGATCAACTTGTTCATGATGGGCAGGTAATACTTGATGATCTTAGATCGAATACCGCCTTCCTTCAGAAGACCATATACGGTATCCAAGTCTTCGCGGTCTGCAGTGAGGGAGATCCTCTTCTTCTCGGATTCTTTCCAGTCTTCGATGAATCCTTGCAGTGCTTCCTTCTCTGTATCCAGCTCGGAGTTGTCATTGTCGATTTCCGAGATTCTCTTCTCCGCTCTGCGGATGTACTCTGATTGTGCTTGAACGATGGCACTATTGGTAGACACATCCTTGCGAAGGAGATTAATCGCACGCAAGTGCTCGTTGGCAGTCTGCACATCTTCCCTCAGACTCTCGATCGTCTCAAGTAGCTGATCCTTGCCTTCTTCCAATTTCTCGATCTTCTGATTCTTTTCTTCTACCTGCTTGGTCTTATGGTCTTCGGTGATGTCTTGCTTGCATGTGGGACAGTGACTGTTGTTCTCATAGAACTGTGCATCAGCGACCAGAGCCTTGACCTTGCTCTTGATGGTGTTGTATACCTCTTGAGCTTTCTGTAACTTGTGTACTGGTTCGTGCTTTGGCACCTGCTCTAGATGCTTTTCGATGCTTTCATTCAGGCGGTCCATCTCCGCTTCCGTTGACTTCAGCAACTTATGTGTGCTGTCTATGTCATTTTGGTACTTGTCTCTCGACTCTTCGCTCTTCTTGGTCAGCCTCTTGATCAAGTTCTCATGACCTTCGATCTTGATCATTAAGTTCTCAATCTTGGAAGACAGAATCGTGATCTTGTCTTTGGAATCAGACAGTCTCGCCTTGATGATATGATTCATGTCAGAAAAGACGTTGATGTCGAGCAGGTTCTCTACGATGACCTTTCTGTCCTTGGCAGGAAGTCTCATGAACGGCACGTAGTTAGATGATCCCAGGATGACTACTTGGCAGAAGGACTTGTACCCCATCCTCAGGATCTGATCCTCCAAGACCTCTTGGTAGTCTTTGACCTTTGCGTCCTGATTCATCATCTCCCCATCTTTCCAGATCTCGAACTTCTTAGGCTTCTGACCTCGGACCACCTTGTAGTCGTGGTTGTTCACCCTGAATTCGATCTCCACAATGGAGTCCTTGTTGTTGACCGAGTTGACCAGACTGCCAACGTTGATCCCCCTGAAGGACTTACCGTATAGGACAAAGGTGAGAGCATCCAGCATAGTGGACTTGCCCGCACCGTTCTCCCCAGACACCAAAGTGTTTTCATATTTGTCTAGGTAGATCTCGTTGAACGAGTTACCTGTGCTTAGGAAATTCTTCCATCTAAGCACCTTGAAGTATAGCATAACAAATTCCTTTTATGAGGTGATCGTCTCCATGTACACCTCTTTCACTAGTCTCTTCACTTCATCCTTATTCAGGATGTCTTCTCGGACGTCGATCTCTTCCATGATGATCTCTAGGGTCGACTTAGTAGCGTCTGCCGCTTCCACATCTCTGTCTTCCACATCAATATCGTCTACGATAGTCAGATTATATACCCCGCTGTTGTACAATGTATCTACCACTCTGTCAAGGATATATGGGTTGGTCTTCTTCTGAACGTAAAGCTTGACGTACTTATCTTTGAACATGTCGTGCGTCTTCTTGACGAATTCAGTGTAGTCATTCGCCTCGTCATCATAAGATAGGCTATGGAACATGCACTCTGGATTCTCGATGAATTCCAACTCTCTCGTGTTAGTGTCTAGGATCCAAAATCCCTTAGTCTCCCCAGAGTCGGCAAAGGTGATTTGGTATGGTGTACCCATGTAGATCACGTTACCTCTCTCCTGTCGGCAATGGAAGTGACCACTCAGCACTTGCTCGAACCGAGCGAAAGTCTCTGGGTCCGTTCCTCCACTGTATGCTACCCCACGCAGCACTTCATAGCCTTCCAACTCAAGGTGTCCGATTAGCCATTGGGCTGACGTGTTCTTGATGAAGTCTAAAGAAGACTGCTCGTTCTCAGTGTTTATCCATGGTAAAAGAGCAATCTCCATGCCATCGAATTCGACGGTTGCAGGCTTCTCGTACAAATGGAAGTTCTCATATTTGTCGTCGAACACTTCCTTGATCGAGTTCACATCGTTGGTGTTCTTGTAATAGGTGTCATGGTTGCCGATGATCACATGCATGGTCACGCCATGGCTCATCAAAGGCTCGATGATTTCTTGCCTGACGGTGTTCAGTGTGTTGAAGTTTACGTATTTGCGACGGTCCAACAGATCCCCACCGTGGATGACTGTATCAATCCCGCGTTCTTCCAGTGTAGGAATAAACACGTTCTTGAAGAAGTCGATTTGGTGGTTCAGAAACAGCTGACTGTCGTTACGGCACCCGAAATGGGTGTCTGTCACAATGGCAATCTTCATGCAGTGTCGCCCAATAGACCATCAAGAGTAGATCCTCCAGAGGCTCGTCGCTTCTTGGGGGTGGTCTTCTCGTTGAAGTTCTTGACATCGTTATCTGATAGACCGAAAGTCTTAGACATGCTCAACTTCTCATGGGGATCGCTGTCGTCCCACCGAGGCATGTTGGCATGGTCCTTATGCTGTTCGGCAAGCTTGTACTTCACGTACATTTGCTTCTTCTCCTTCTGGATTCGGCGGAGGAAGGCATAGTACATGATCTGGGTGAAATAGGCGAATGGGTTCTTGCTCTTGGTAGGGGAGAAGTTATGTGCGTAGAGCACGGCGTTTTCAATCGCATCTCCTACCATCTCGTCTCGGTAATCATAGTTGATGAAGCAGGCTTTGCGAGACAGACCATTGGCGATCTTGACGAAGCACTCGCCGATATAGTCTGTAATGGGGGGTCTGGGATCGTCGGTGGCATCTGCCTCTACGACTCCTTCTTTCCACTCACAAAGTGCAGCATAGAATTCAGCATTGTTCACGTAATGGTTGCTGGTGTTCTTCTTCTTCTCAGTCATAGTATATGTTCCTTTTTGAGGATGGGTCCTTTCACGAACCACATTTTACCACAAAGGTGTTCACTTGTCAATATATGGTATGTGTTTTTTAGGGCTTCTATCGGGGAACCTTGACATATATCGGAGCCATGTATACATAAAGAGACCCTCTCGCCCCTTGAGGTAAATTACGAGTAGTCATCGGGGTAAGGCGACCAGTCATTTAGGTCGTTACCCCAATCCTCCCTATCTCTGTCCTGATCCTCTTCGATCCACTCTTCGTCTTCCAGATTC